>UMHC01014244.1_pt1 | contig 85323 bp, 77 predicted proteins | sample 1965381 | NCBI WGS metagenome assembly UMHC01 (sample SAMEA4836083, study PRJEB28245) | human gut metagenome | biome: gut microbiome; material: fecal sample | place: Denmark | collected 2008 | reverse complement strand
AATCATGCACATCGTTATTGCTCCACTCATGGGGTAGAGCGTTCCGCTCTCGAAATGCCCTGCGGAGTCGGGCAGGGCGGGACTTCACCGCGAAGCCCCCTCCTCCGGAGTCGCCGCAGTTCACCCGAGGCGTCAAGCTCCGGTGGAGGAATAAAACCTGCGGGCCGGAACACAGGAGCTGGCCGACGGATATTTTCAAATGCAAAACGCTCCAGATTGGCAAACGAAAAACCGGAAGGCACAGAAAACTGTCCCGATTCTTCCGGCTGCCGCGGGCACCCGCCGGCCCCCGCACTTCCGGTGGCCGGCCCTTGAGAGGTAGCAATTCAACATATTGAAATTATTATATATATCCATAACAACTCATTTGTTTCATTCACAAAATAGTTTCACGCTCAATTTATAATGGCGTTTACTTTGATTATACGCCAAATATCACAAATCTTCTTTTTGCGACCTTTTCAAGGCCGGAAAGCCGAGGTTTTATGGATAAACCACCGCCTTACCTCTTCTCTCTGCCTTCGCCCTGCCGGAAGCTCTCTCCCGCAGCGGACGTCATTCGAAGCCCCCGGTCAGCGAACCATATAACGCATGAGACGGTGTACCACCCGCAGACTCTCGGCGTTCAGTCCATCCAGCAATGTCACGATATCCGCCCGCAGGCTTTCCTCAGACTGGTGCTGACTGAAATCAAGAAGTTCGTGGGAGCGCACCTTCAGTGCTCCGGCAATACGCTCCAGCGTCTCAAACTTCGGGTTGCCGTGACCGTTCTCCATGCGGCTGAGCTGGCTGAGGTCAATCCCCGCGCATTCGGCCAGTTTTTCCTGGGTCATGCCCTGCTTCATCCGCAGCTCCCGGATACGCCGTCCAAACAGTACCGCTTCTCTTTCCATACGCTTTGCCCCTTGCTTCGACTCTAGGCAAAGTTTTTAGAAAATTAATGGCTTACAGCCCAAATTATCATAGCCCATATGGCTTTTACTCCATATAAAACGTGTATTCTTTGTTCACACCCCAATTATTAAACAGGAGAATTCCTCCATGGACTTGCCAGGCAACCCAATTCCACGCGTCATCCGACGTCTGCTGTTCGTTCTCGCCCCACGCCATACTGCTCCTGCATGCCGGAGTATCGAGCGATTCAAGCGGGAACAGCCCGAGCTCATGACTTTTCTTCTCCAGGAATACCCGAAGCTGGCGAACGCGCCTGACCCCTGTTTTGAACGCGCGCTGGAACGACTTAAGGAAGCGTGTTCCTGCTTCAGTCTCGTTCAACTGGCGGATTTCATGGCCTGTCCGCAGGACGAGGCACGCAGGATTCTTGCCGGCAGGCGCCTTCCCTCCGCATGGCTGCTGTTTGCCGCGTTCACGCGCGGAGCAAACCCCTTCTGGGTGCTTTCCGGCAAGGGAACGCCTCTTCTCAACTGGAACTATCGCGCGGCGCGCGGCGCGCTTGACGCTCTGGAAGAACGCCCCCTGCTCACCCGCATGCTGAAGCGCACCGCGCAATGGGCGTCCCGCTGACGCCATGCTGAGGGATGTCGCAGGAATAAGCCCCCCGACCTCCGACAGCCCGGCGGACTGCATCCGTCGGGTTCGACAAAAGCGGAACTCCCACTCCCGCAACATGGCAGCCCCCACTCCATCTTACAGACGGTGACGGTGAAGGTCGTTTCTCCAGCCCTGCTCACGCCCGCGCCTCCGCGTTCAGGGGCTGAGCCTGCGCCATGCTGCAACGCCTCCGGAATGCCCGGCGTTGCGCTCCGGACGGATTTTTCCTAACATGGCCTGAAACTTCACAAACGGGAGGCTTCATGCGTCGCCTTGTCCCCACCATGCTGCTCGGTCTGACCCTCGCCCTCACGGGAGGCTGCGCCGATCTTGAATTCAGCAATCCCTTCTCCAGCACATCCGACGTCAATGACGTCTACTACAGCAAATTTCCGGATATTCCCATTCCCTCCGACATGAAGAGCGACATCGGAGAAACGCTGGTGTCCTCCACGCCCAACGCCGTCAAGGTCGGGCTGGAAACCTTCTCGGGCCGGGTGGAATCCTCTTCGCTGGCCTCCGCCATGACGCACAACATGACCCCGCAGGGATGGGTGCTGCGCGGGCAGGTCACGGGCAAGCGCACCATGCAGCTTTTCGAGAAGGACGGCCGTTTCGCCGCCATCTATCTTTATGATGGCATGATGAACACCACCATGGAAGTGTGGGTGCTGTACCAGCTTGAAGGCTCCTCCACCGCCCCGGCTTTCAGCATCGGCGCGCCCGGCGCGGCTCCCGGCTCCACGGGGAATGCCTCCTCCCCCGTATGGGACGACAGCTTCACGCCCGCCTCTTCCGCCACGGAAGTATGGGAAGGACAGTCCACATCCAGATAACACTCCCGCATGGTTGTCTTCCGCGTGCCGCATACGGATGACACGCCGAAAGAAGCCCGTTTTCAGGGGATTGCGCCCGCTCTGGGGATGAGGGAGCGCCGCGCGGAAGTTTCGTTGCACTCGACGCCGCAGGCTCTTTCGTGGTGAAAGAGCCTGCGGGGCAAAACAGCCGGAAGGAAAGCATGGAAGCCCATCTGCGTTTTCGCGCCTTTACGGGCAAGCGTCTGCATCTTGGCGTCTGCGGTTCGGTTGCGGCTTTCCGAACAGCGGAACTGGTGCGCCGCTGGCAGGAAGTCGGGCTGGGGGTCGGAGTCACGCTGACCAGAGCGGCCCGCAACTTCATCACGCCTCTGACCTTTGAATCCCTGGGAGCGGCTCCCGTCTACGGCGACATGTTCAGCGGCGAAGCCCCCTTTGAACATCTTGAGCCGGGGCAGACCGCGCATGCGCTCATTCTCGCCCCGGCTTCAGCCGACATGCTGGCCCGGATCGCCTCGGGGCGTGCGGACGACATGCTCTCTGCCCAGGTGCTGGCCTTTGACGGCCCTGTGGTGGCGGCTCCGGCCATGAACCCCCGCATGTGGCAAAACCCTGCCACACAGGCCAATGTGGACATTCTGCGGGATCGCGGCGTATTCTTCGCAGGGCCTGAAAAAGGCAGAATGGCCTGCAATGACGAAGGCCCCGGCCGTCTGGCGGAACTGCGCGCCATCTGGCTGGCCGCGCTCAAGGCGCTGACCCCGCAGGACATGGAAGGAAAAAGGGTGCTGGTCACCCTGGGCCCCACCCGCGAGCAATGGGATGCTGTGCGCTTCTGGACCAACGCTTCCACCGGAACCATGGGCGCATCTCTGGCCGTGGGCGCATGGCTGCGCGGAGCGGAGGTTCATGCCGTTTGCGGCCCTGTGGATCTGTGGCTGCCCGGCGCGTCGCTCGGGGAGGACTTTCACCGACACGACGTTCGCGGCGCAAAAGACATGTTTGAGGCCGCGCGCGACCTCTGGCCGGATATGGATATCGGCATCTTCACCGCCGCCGTGGCTGATTACAGCCCCGAACCCCACGGACGCGGCAAATTCAAGAAAGAACAGGCCGCGCAGGGCTTTTCGCTGCGTTTTCTGCCAAACATCGATATTCTGCGGACACTGGCCGGGGAACGGCGCGACGACCAGAAAATCGTGGGATTCGCCGCGGAAAGTGCGGAAAATGCCGACGCACTGGCCCATCTGGTGCGGCGCAAGCTGATTTCCAAGGGAGCCGATCTGATTGTGGGCAACCAGATTTCCGACGGCTTCGGCACGGCCACCAACCGGGTTTTTGCGGCGGATGCCCGCGGGCGCGAGGAACACTGGCCTGTTCAGCCCAAGCCGGATATCGCCTGGAACATTCTCAACTGGCTGCAGAGCCTCTGATCATGCCGCATCCTCTGGCTCTTTCTCCCTCGCTGCGGGCCTGGACCCGCCTCGGACTGGACGCGCTGCTGCTGGACAGCCCCCGGCGGGTTGAAGAACTGCGTCTGCGTGCCGACAGCGCGGCGCAGTCCTCCTCCGCCCCCGGTTCCCGGCCCTCCGTCCGCCCCCCCGAACGCCATGCTTCACCGCATTCCGTTCCTTCCGGGAAAGCTGCGTGCGCCACATCCCGTCCCCGCGCGGCACAGCCCGACAGACCGGCGCCCCTCGCCGTCGAAACGGTACGCCCTGCCGCCGGGCCGATCCATACGGGAAAAAGCCGAATTCTTCCCCTCAGTGCATGGCCCGCGGCCTGGAAAGCCCTCCGCGATCGCCGCCCGCTCCCTCCCCGCCCTCTGGTCTGCTGGACCTACGGAGGATTGGGAGCGGATCTTGCCGGCACGCCGGACCCGCAGAGGAGGGAGCTGGTAGCCCGGATGATCAGGGGACTCAATCACCCCGGCGGCACGCATGTATTCTGGCCTTTCGATCTGCCCGGAGAGAACAACCCGGACGGGCCGGAAGCGCCTTCCCTGTTCTGGTCGGGCGAAGCCCTGCTGCGCACGCGCGCTCTGCTGATCCTGGGTTCCGACGCGCGCGACGCCCTCGGCCTGCCCAGGATAGGCCCCTACTGCCAGACCATGGTGAGGGGACGTCTGTTTATCCAGCTTCCCCAGCCCCGCAGTCTGGCCGAGAAGCCCGAGGCATTCGGACAGGCCATGGCCTTTCTGGCCGGCCTTCTGCGTTTCTGCAGCACGGCCCGGCACTGACGCCTTCTTCCTTGCTCCCCCCGCGTGAAGCCGGTACAAGGGAAAGAACTTCCGTCTGTGAGGTTTTCATGACGCCCGATTCCCATCTTCTTTCCCACGCTCTCCAGCTTGTTCAGCAAAGCCTGCACGACTGCCTGCAGGACGATCCCATCCTGCTCTGGCAGCTCGATCCCGTCCGCAACAAGCTCAGATTCTTCAGCGAGCCTGTGTTCCGGACTCTCGGCCTCAATGTGCCGCTTCTGTTCCAGAACGGCGACTATCTTGACCGTACCGTGCTGGAAGAAGACCGCGAGGCCCTGCGTGACGCTCTGGACAAGATGAAAATGCAGAAACACACGGGGGTCTTCTTCCGGATACGCGACGAGGACGGCTGCCCGCGCTGGCTGATCATGCTCGGCATGCCCGCGCCGGAAACGCCTTTTTCCTACATCGGCGCCATCGGCAGATGTACCAGAATGCTCCGCCGCGTCACGGGAGAACATCACGGCATGCCGCCCGAAAGCATTGACTGGCTGTCCTCCCCGGCCATGCTCGTCTCCTTCTCCACCTGGAAAATCATCAGCGCCAACCGCAGCGCGCGGGATCTGTGCGGCCAGGGTGAAAATGTCCCTCTGGAGGATGTGTTCGCCATCTCGGAAGATCTCAAAGCTGCCATCTATGAGGGCCTGACCTTTTCCCGCCGCTGGCAGGGCGTGCTGCGGGTGCGGAAGCCCGGCGGAAGCGTTCTGCCCTGTTCGGTCATGATGCGTCCGCTGTCACAGGACGGACAGCACTGCCTGTGGATACGCCTTACGCCCCTGCTGGCCGTCGACCCGACAATTCCCGATGTCCGCGAGGAAACGCCTCTGCCCGATCTCTCCGCCGCTTCCGGAGAACGGGAACTGCTGCGTCTGGTTCTGCGGAACCCGCAGATTCTGCCTGCGGCAGAGGGCATCATTCTCTCCCGCATCTTCCCCGACGAAAACCGGGTCAGCGTCACATGCGAAGGGACCATGTTCACGAACAACATGGAACACGTCGATTTCCCCTACATCGGTTCCATTGCGGAAAACATCGTACGCTTCAGCCTTGATTCGCTGACCGTGGACGAAACCTCACGCAGTATCCGCCCCATTGACTGGGCGCTGTTCATTCCCCAGGGAGTGCGTTCCTATTATGCGGAACCATGGTTTGGACAGAACGGCATCCGTCTCGTGCTTATCTTCTGTTCTCCCCGTGGCGGAGCCTTCTCCGATGTCCGGGGGGCATCTCTGCACAGGCTGGTCGACGCCTTCGCGCGCCGTCTGAACGAACTGGATACGCACCGCACCTTGCGGAATATCCTGTAGAACATTCTGCGACTGAAACCATCTTTCACCCGGACACACTGTTCCGGCGCAGACCGGCTTCAGGAGCATGCACAGCCGATGCTCCAGCCTGCACATCCCACGCGCGCCAGAGCTGTGCCGCCGCGAGCAGCTTGCGGGGACAAGGGACAAGGGGGCGGCGCGGCGGAGCCTCGCCCCGCTCGACTTCGCGAGCAGTTTTTTAAAGTTAACCTGCTCCACCCAGCGGACTTCATATCTGAAGCCGGAACATTACGCCGGCCATGAACAGCTCCGACGCAGGCCGGGACGGCATACGGCGAGTTCCGCAGCAGGGATTCTCGCGGCTCTTGCGGAACCATGCATCCTCGCACCATCAGCGGCCGCCAGGCAAATTTTCAGCAAACTCCGCAACAGGGCATCCCTGTTACTGTCTTTGACAAAGTCTCCTTCTTTAAAAACAGACATCCTCTGAATCGAGGAGGCTCCGCTCTTTCACAATCTGTATTTATGTTTCTCCTGTCTGGTTCAACCAGATATCTTTTTTTCGACCTTTTTACTGGTCCAACCAGCATTTTTCCTCAAAACATCTTGTCGAATATCATGTTAACGGTGTAGCATAAAACCAAAAGAATATTTTTATCATGACTTCAACATTGGTTGAACCAGATGACAGGCCCTACCAGCATACATGCCATCATTCCCCAGTTGCTCCAGCTTATCGAGGAACTGGCCCTGCGTCCCGGTGAAAGACTGCCCGGAGAAAGGGAGCTGGCCGCTCGTCTTGGCTGGAGCAGAAACACGCTGCGGGAGGCCCTTACGCTCATGGCCTCCCGCGGACAACTGGAAATTCGTCCTCGACAGGGCATCTTTCTTGGCGGGTCGGATTCCGGGGACTGCGCCGCGCTGCTGCGTGAGGGCTTTGGCGCTCTGCGCCTTGTCGCGCCGTCCCTCACATCCTCGGTCTGCTGCGACTGCGGCCCTGCCGAGCTGACGGTTCTTGAAGGGCATACGGCAACCCTCGGGCGGGCGCTGGTGGAAGAGAATTTCCTGCTCGTCTGGCGCAGCCTCACCGTATTCTATCTTGAAGTGGCAAAGCTTGCCCGCAACCGCATGGTGGAAAAACTGCTTGCAGACATTTGCGCTCTCATCCCCGAGAACGGGAATGTCGCGGGACTGCCCCGCATCCGCCGCGACGCCCTGCAGAATTTTTTCACCGCCCATGTGGGGCTGCTGCAGGGGCTGCGTTCGCGCAATTCAACACAGACGGCGCAGCTCGCCCGCGACAGCCTTGAAGAGCTGCGCCATTTTCTGGATGCATCCCTCGCCGGGAGGAAGAGTGACGACTCTTCCTCCGGGAGGGTGCGGCAATGACGCGGAGGGAATTTTTCCGAAGCGTGCTTCCCGGCCTGCACGGGAAGAATGACAGGCCCGTGGATAACGGGCGGGAATCACTGCAGGAGCTGTTCCTGCAGGCGATGGCACAGGGGCTTGATCCGGCGAGTTACACCCCCGAAGCGCTGCGGAGGCTGCTCGCTGAACGTGCCCCCGGGAAGCAGGGATGAATCCGGGCCGTGCCCGGCCATCCGCGTTGGAGGAGCCCCGGAGACCATGCGGTGAACGTCCAGCCGATGGTCAGGCGGCATGCGCGGCGCGGAATCTCCGACCGCGCAGGGAAGGAGACTTCACGGTCCCTCAGAGGGGAGAACGGAAGATCCGCCGATAAACTCAAGGAGGAACTCATGTCCCAGGAACAGCTTCCGTATCTTGAGGAGCGAAAGCTCGTCAAAAGATGGAACGGCCCCATTCCCGCGCTGGTGAACCTGGCGTTCACGCTGGTGATTTTCGCCGTGACCTGGTGGATTTTCCAGGATCCGCGCGGCATCATGCGCTTCTATACTCCCTATGTGGGCTATAATTACTGCCGCTGGTGGCTCATCATCCTTATCTGGATGGCGTACACCTTCGACTTCTGGCCCTTCAAGAAAGACTGGATCCGCACCGCGCATCCGCTTCAGAAGGGCATCGTGCTGTCCCTCATTTCCGTAGGCACGATGATCTTCTTCATCCACGGCTTCTTTGAAGGCGTGCTCGGCAACTTCGCCTTTGCCTATTTCAATCCCGAACAACTCATGAAGCTCGGCCTCACCGACTTCTATTCCACGGAATACGCGGCCCAGGCCTGCATGATGTTCGCCGTCATCGCCTCCTGGATCAGCCCCGCCTGGGTTGTCGCCCTTGAAGGGCAGCCCTGGGCCGACGCCCGCCAGCCCGTGCGCGGTTTCAGCATCTGGCTCGGCACGTTCTGCCTCAGCCTGATCATCTATTTCATGACCATGCACAACCACATGGGCATTCTGTACTATCCGTGGCAGTACTTCACCGCCATCTGCCCACCGTACTGGGAGCAGTTCGCTGAAACCGTGTCCGCCAACTTCCATGTGGCGTGGATCATGTGCTGCACCGTCGTGGTGTGGTTTGTGGAAGGCATATGGGAACGCTATCCCTTTACCATGATCAAGCGCGACTGGCCCCGCCGCATCGCCCTGTTCATCGGCATCATCGTCATCGCGTGGGCGCTGTGCCTCTTCTTCTGGTACATGCAGGAACTGGTGTGGGGCGAAGCCATCCGCGGCCATCGCCGCGACGCCGCCCCCGACTGGCGCTGGCTGCATGTGGGCGAAACGGCCATCTTCTTCCTGGTGCCCGCCCTGTTCCTCCAGTTCTACTGCGGCAACTGGCCGCACAAGTTCAGCACGCCCGTCAACGTGCTTGTCCGCACCGGCATCGTCATTGTCGGCGGCATAGCCGTTTACTGCCTGTATTACATGTACGCCCACAACCTGCTGGGCACGCAGAAGGGCTTTTCGCATCCCCAGCAGTTCCCCATGATCCCCATGATCTGGCTCATCGACATCTGGCTGATCAACTGGTGGTTCATGGACGGCTGGCCGGGCTGGCGTCGTGAATTCAAGACGGCGGAAGACCTTGCCGAGGAAAAGCGCCATATCGAAATCGACCATGCCTGGAATCCCGGCATGAAGACCGGACTTATCGCGGGTATCGCCGGCGGCGTGGTTCTGTATTTCCTCATCGTATGGCTGCTGCCCATCTGCAGCGCAACTTTCACCCTGGTGAAGTAGGAGTTTGTATGAACAGACGTGAATTTCTGAAAGGCGCGTCTCTCGGCCTCGGGGCCGGCGCGCTTGGAGCCATGGGGCTGTATTCCTATACGCCCGCACGCAGCGCCTTTCTGCCCGACGTCAACCGTCAGATGGCCGACTTCGGCGTGTGCAGGTCCGTCAAGGTCACCAACATCTCGGAAACGAGCTGGTTCGACAACGGCGTCTTCATGAAAAACGTGACCGGCGCGGGCGGCCTGCTGGTGGACCAGTACACGTTCAACTGGGCGCCCTTCGGCAACGGCAAGGGCATAGGCAAGGGCTCCTACGAGGAAGGCATCGCCAGGATCAAGCCCTATATCCAGAAGGGCGATCTGCACGGCGCATGGGCCGTGGCCAGGGAAAATTCCGTGGATGCCGACAATGCGGGGGGCTTTTCCTGCCTGGTGGAAGTGGAAGCCATGGACGGCAAGGTTTCCAGGTACCTGTTCGACTGCGGCTGGAACTACGACTGGATGGAAGAAAGCTTCAAGCGCGAAGGCATCGACAACATGCTGGCCAACGGCGAAATCGACGGCTTCATCCAGACGCACGAGCACATGGATCACTACTGGGCCTTTCCCGTGGTGGCCAAGTACGGCCCCAGCGTGCATGTCTACACCCCCAGCACCTTCTACCCGCAGGGCAAGCAGTACATCAAGGATTCCGGCCATACGGGCGAAGTCACCGAAGTAAAGAAAGGGCTCTTTTCACTCCAGCCCGGCGTGGCGCTGTACCAGTTCGAATGCCCCATCATCTTCAAGGTGTTCGGGGAAATGTCCCTGTACTGCAACGTCAAGGACGTGGGGCTGGTCAGCATCACCGGCTGCTGCCACCAGGGCATCATCCTGTTCGCCGATACCGCCTACAAGGAGCTGAAATACGAAAAGGATCAGTTCTACGGGCTATACGGCGGCCTGCACATCTCGCCCTTTGACGACTGGGACCCGAAGTACGACGATCTCGTCATCGGCCTGAAAAAATGGAATCTGCAGCGAGTGGGCTGCAACCACTGCACCGGCCTGATCACCGCGCAGAAGTTTGTGGACGCGGGGTATCCCGTGGTGCAGGGCACGGCCCGCTTCCGTTCCAAGACCACCAACTATCTGGGCAACGGCGACATCATAACGTTCCCCGCATAATTTGAACCGGGGCGCGCGGTTTCCCTCCCGCGCGCCCCGTTCCCCCGATCTGCCATGAAGCTGGAACATATCCTCCCCCGAGCCCTTGGCGACAGTCATTCCGACTGCGCCAGCATCTTCACCTCTCTGGTCATGGGCGCGCACTTCGAACGCAGCCGCGCCAGAAGCCTCGGATGGAGGGGCGTGCGGCCTTCCGCGTCGGAACATCCCGCATGGACCTGCCGCGTGGCCGGCTCCGGCCTTGTTTTCGGCATCCGCTTTGATGGAGAGGAACGCTGCGTCGCCGCATCCCATGCAGTCTCTCCGGATTCGGATCAGGCCGCCTCTGCCCCCCATTGCCTGCGCGGCTATTTCAGCCTTTACGCCTTTCCTCCTGCGGATTCCCCCCTGCTGGACTCGTTTCCTCTGGCGGCGCTTCAGCGTGCCCTTTCCCCCGGTTATGAGGATGCCATCCGTGAATTTTCCGGCGGCGAACCTGCGTTTCAGGCCTTTCGCATGGGGAAGCTTCGGCTTGACGCCTCTTTTGCGGGGGATGCCCTGGCCCTGACGCTGGAAGCTCCGGCCCGTCACCGCGTGCTCGCCGCCGACGGCATAGCGGCAGACGCTCGCGCGGACGCCCCGGAAACCGTCTGGCTGGTCGCGCCCGGCGCTCCGGAATGCGACGTGCCCGCCTTCCGGCTCTTCATGCGGCTTTTTGCCGTGCTGGCCGCCACGGCGGAACAGCGGCTCGACGAAAAAGCCGCTGTTTCCCGCGGCCTCTCTTCCATGCCCCGCATGTGCTTCCATCGGGACGGCCGTATGGAGAACTGCCCTGAAGAAAAAGAATTTCTGATGAACTGCACAGCCTCCTTCGGCCCTTCTCTCGCTCCGGCCGGAGAGGCGCTGACGCCGCTTCGCTCTCTGCCCGCCCGATATCGCACGGAAGAGCCGGAGCGGCGTTTCCTCCCCGTTCTCCATGTGCTTACCGGCTTCCTCGGCGCGGGCAAGACCACCTTCCTGCGCCGCTGGCTGGACTTTCTGCACGGACGCGAACGGTACACCGGCGTCATCCAGAACGAATTCGGCAAGGTGGCGCTGGACGCCGCGCTCATGAAAGGCGACACCGTCGTGGAAGCGCTGGATGAAGGCTGCGTATGCTGTTCCCTGGCCGACAGCCTGCGCCCCGGACTGGAACGCATCATCGCCGCCATGCCCGCCGAACAGTTTGTGCTGGAAACCACGGGGCTGGCCAATCCCGCCAATGTCATGGAAGCGCTGAACGGCCTGCGCGATCTCGTCGCGCCCGGCCTGGTCATCACCGTGGCCGACGCCCTTGATCTGCGCGGGGATACCGGTCTTTCTCCCGGCGCCCCCGGCCCGGAAAATGCGGGCATACGGCGCGCACAAATCCGGAAAGCCGACGTCATTATCGTCAACAAAAGCGACATGGTCTCTCCTGCCGAACTGGAAGCGCTGATCAGCCGTTTGCGCGCACTGAACGGCAAGGCTCTTGTGCTGCCCGCCCGGTATGGCAATATTCCCTTCGCGGAGCTGGATGCATGGCTGGACGCCCACAGCGAAGCACGGCTTCCTTCCCATGCTCCGCATATCCTGCCGATGGGGCAACGGGACGTCACCCATGCGGAAGAAGGCTACAGCGCCCGCATCGTGACGTTTGAAGAACCTGTTTCCCTGGAGACGCTTAAAAGGCTGATCGCCAGGCCGGGCCTGTGCCGGGCCAAGGGGCTCATCCCCATTGAAGGAAAGGGAATCTGCATCGTGCAGTATGCCGCCGCCAGGCTGGAAATCACTCCGGCTCCCGGTGAAATGCCCGCCGGTCTCACCCTTATCGGCACGAATCCCGCAATCTGAATCGCGGAGGAATCTCCCATGAACATATTCCTGATGGGCGGCTGGATGATGTGGCCCCTGGCGCTGGTCTCCGTGACAGTAACGGCCGTCATGGCGGAACGCATCCTGCTCTTTTCCTCCTGTCCCTTTCCGCCGAAGGACTTCACCGAATGCCTTGAGCGGGCGGTGGAAGGCGATACCGCGCGTCTGCTGGAAGCGCTGCGCAAGGTTCCCATGCTGCGCCGCTTTGCTGACGTCATGGAGCGCACGCACCCCGGCAGGGAAGCCGCCCTCCGCATTGAAGGCGAAGCCGTGATAAAAAAGCTGGAAAAGCATCTTTCCCTGTTGTCCATTCTGGCCCGGCTCGCGCCGCTCATGGGCCTTCTGGGAACAGTGCTGGGCATGATCTCCGCCTTTTCCGAAATCGCGAACGCGCAGGCGGGCGTGAACATGAATCAGCTCGCGGGGGGGATATGGCAGGCGCTCATCACCACGGCCGCCGGCCTGTTCATCGCCATCCCGGCCCTGTTCTGCCTGCATTGCTTCCAGAGCAGAACTGACGCCGTGGCCGCCGCCCTGTCCGATGCAGCCAACGCCGTCCCTTCCCTGCCGGGGGAACATTGACATGCTTGACCTGCGGCCACGTCGCGATTTCAAGGCGGAACTCGATCTCACGCCGTTCATGGACGTGATCTTCATTCTGCTGCTGTTCTTCATCATCGCTTCGGCCTTTGCCGTGCGCGGGCTGGATATCGATCTGCCCCCCGCCCGGAGCAGTCAGGCTCTCTCCGGACGGGTGGTGGAAATACGGCTGAACGAAGACGGATCTTTTCTCTGTGACGGAGTTCCTGTGGAAAGGGCCTTTCTGCGCTGCAAGCTTCAGGATATCGTGAGGGGCTTCCGCAAGGAACCGGGGCAGCTTGTGCTCAAGGCCGCCCCGAAAGCGCCTGCGGAAGCCCTTGTTTTTGTGGTGGATGAAGTGCGCATGCTGGGCGGGGAAAAACTCATGGTGGCGACCTCGCGCCCCGGCGACGAGCTGACCGGCAGCGGTGAGTGACGCGGCATGACCGACAGCGAACGTCTCTGGACGGGCGTGGCCGTCTCCCTGTTCCTGCACTTTTCCCTGACGTTGTGGCATCCCGCCGCCGAAGAGGAAAAGAGCGTTTTCCGGGCCGTTCTGGAGATGGACAGCCGACCCTCCGCCCTGCCGGACGCGACACGGCAGGGAACGGGCGTGGAATCCGTTTCGGCGAACAACCGGGAAGAGGCCGAACAGCTTGATCGAAGGCGCCGCGCCTACCTGCGCTATATTGAGGACGTGGACGACGCGATTCATGCCAGGAGGCTTGTTTCCGGCGATACCGGGCTTATCGGCGCAGCCCTCTGCGCATTTACCATATGGGCCGACGGCACATTCAGTTCCCCGCAGATCGTCTCCAGCTCCGGCAGGCCGGAACTTGACGCCTCGGCCCTGCGCGCCGTGCGCGCGGCCAGCGGTGCGGTGCGCCGTCCCGACATTCTGGGTTCCGATCCCATCCATGTCTCCCTTCAGGTAAAATATCAGTACGGTCTGGAATAAGCCTGAACAAAGCGCATCCTCTTTTTAACTTGCCTTTTTCCTGACGAGGCGGTATTGCTAACAGTCCTTCCCTTGAAGGGAAAGAAAAAGTATCCTGACTGCCCGGCAAGGGCGGCATCCATAGGAGGACGTCATGGGCAAACAGTGTGAAATCTGCGGCAAGAAGGCTCAGGTCGGCAATCTGGTCAGCCATTCCAACATCAAGACCAAGCGCCGCTTCAATCCCAACCTTCAGACCGTGCGCCATCAGTTTGACAGCGGTGAAGTGCGTTCCATTACCGTATGCACCCGCTGCATGCGCGGCGGAGCAGTGCGCAAGCCTGTGGTTCGCGTCGAACAGGGTGAATGATCCCGGCTGGCCCTACGCCGGCGGACGGAATTTTCAGGGCGGAGCATATGCTCCGCTTTTTTTGTACCCGTCTCCCCTCCATCATGCTCATACGCCGCATACCCTCCTCCCGTCGGGTCTTTTCCGCCTTGCGCCCCGTGCGCCGCAAGGCGCGCGATGTCATCCGGGCCGTCCGCCGTTCCGGAGCGATTCCCGCGTTCTGGCGCGTGGTGGACGCACGGCTTATCGGCCCGGATGGAGAACCCGCACGGGGCAGAATGCCGGAGATGATGCCCCCGCCCCGCCTGCTGGCCTGGTGGAAACTGGCCCTGGACGCCAGGGGTATTCCCTGGATGACGGATGGACACAGCGCGAACGCCCGCCTTTTTGTCCCGGCCCTGTATGAACGCATGGCCCGCACCGAGCTTTACGCCGTCACGGAGGAAAGCCGGCACGGCCCGCCCCTGCCTCTTCCGCTGAAACACAATCTGCACTGGACGCTTGCCGTTCTCCTGCTTTTTCTTCTCTGGCAGGGATTTGTCTCAGGCTGGTGGCTCCTGCCGGACAGTGCCGGGCGGGGTTTTGCCGCCCTGCAAAACCGGGCGGAACTGTGGAGGAACATGGGCGCGCTGGACGTGGCCCGCGTAATCCGTAACCACGAATACTGGCGCTGCATCACAGCCCTGACCCTGCACGCCGACGCACAGCATTTTTTCGGAAATCTGCTGTTCGGCGGGCTGCTGCTGGGACTGGCCGCCCGGCGCATGGGACTGGGGCTGGCCCTGTTGCTGGCTGTTCTGGCCGGGACGCTGGGCAATGCGGCCAATGCCCTGTACCGTCCGCCCTCTCATGTCAGCCTGGGCTTCTCCACCGCCGTATTCAGTCTGGCCGGAATCATCGGTGCGGACAGCGCGCTGCGCGAAGGCCTGACTCATGGCGGCTGGCGCAAGGTCCTGCTGCCGCCGGGCGCGGCTCTGGCCCTGCTGGCCATGCTCGGCACGGGGGGAGAACGCACGGACTATGCCGCCCATATTTTCGGCCTGGCGGCCGGAACCGGTCTGGGTTTAATCGCCGGATACATTCTGCGGGAACGCGGTGTCCCCCGCCCCGCCCTGCAGATTCTCCCCGGCCTGATCGCCCTGCTGCTTCCCCTCCTGGCCTGGCTCGCCGCATTCCGGATCTGACACCGGCCCGGACCGTCTTTGAAATTATGCATGCTTCAATCCGCACCCGGCAGACAGAAGGCGTGCGGCTGCCCTCCCCGAAGGGAGAGGGGAAAACCATAAAGGAATTTTTGATGAGCGATATCCCCGGAACCTTCCATCTTCTGGCCGTGGACGGCAACGCCCGCGCCGGGCTGCTGCACACTGCGCACGGCCCGATTGAAACTCCGATCTTCATGCCCGTAGGTACGGCAGGCAGTGTCAAGGCCATTGCCCCGGATGATCTGGAAGCCATCGGCGCGCAGATTATCCTCGGCAATACCTATCACCTGTATCTGCGCCCCGGTGACGATCTGGTGGCGCGGCGCGGGGGACTCCACGAATTCAACGCGTGGCGCAGGCCCATCCTCACGGACAGCGGCGGCTTTCAGGTCTTCAGTCTGGAAGGACTGCGCAGAATTACAGAAGACGGGGTGGAATTCCGTTCCCATCTTGACGGTTCAAAGCACTTTTTCTCGCCCGAAAAGGTGATCTCCATCCAGCGTAATCTCAATTCCGACATCATGATGCAGCTCGACCAGTGCATCGGTTTCGGGGCAAGCCACGATGAAGCCCGCAAGGCAGCCGAACTCAGCGCGCGCTGGGCGCGGCGCTGCCGTGAAGCCTACCCCGCTGGCACGGCGGGCAATCTGCTTTTCGGCATCGTGCAGGGCGAAGCATTTCCGGATCTGCGCGAAATGTCTGCGCGGGCGCTGATGGATATCGGTTTTGAGGGCTATGCCATCGGAGGGCTGGCCGTAGGGGAACCCAAGCATATCATGCTGCGCTGCCTGCGCCAGCTCCACCCCATTCTGCCCGGGAACAAACCCCGTTATCTCATGGGAGTGGGCACGCCGCTGGATATTCTGCACGGAATCGAGGAAGGCGTGGACATGTTCGACTGCGTATTGCCCACGCGCAACGCGCGCAACGGCACGCTGTACACCTCGCGCGGCAAAATCAACATCAAGCGGAAGGAGTTTGCCGAAGATGACGGTCCCCTCGATCCTGAATGCGCCTGCTATACCTGCCGGACTTTCTCACGTGCCTACCTGCGCCATCTGTACGTCAGCGGGGAGATTCTCTCCTTCCGCCTCAATTCCCTGCATAACCTCACCTATTTCCTGAACATGGTGAAAGGAGCGCGAAAGGCGATCCTGGAAGGCCTCTATGCGGAATACAAGGCCCGTTACGAAGCCATGTACCCGGAAGAAGACCCGCTGTTTGACGAACCGGAGGCATAGCGGCTCTTCAGAGCATTCCGCGGCTGAACATATCAGCGGGCCGGGGCATGAAGCGCGGCCCGCTGATGTCACATGAAGCCGGAGCGTCGCGCCGCACATGAATTGCGCTACTTCACCCGCACGATCACCCGCGCATCCTGGCCGGGATACAGCGCGGCCTCCACGCCCTCCGCATCATCCCCGGCCTTCGGCAGTGTCAGCCCGATCTTTGCCAGCACCCCTCCTTCCGCGCGGGACAAAGCCTGCACGGTTCCTTCCAGTTCCGGCCCTTCGTCCAGTTCCACCGTGCAGCGCTGTCCTTCCTTCAGCGGGGTTCCCGCGGTAAAGCGGGCCTCCACCCACAGATTTTCCAGGGGCATGATTTTCATGAGCTCATCACCGCGCGCGACGTTTCCGTTCTGCGCGGCCTTTACCCAGAACACCTTGCCGCGCACGGGGGCAATCAGAACGGCATGTTGCAGCGCTGTCCGGGCTTCTTCCACCCTTGTCCGCCACAGTTCCACCTGAACCGGCCCGGGCCGGGTATTCCTCGCCGCGTCATGCAGCCGCCGCAATTCCTGATCCGCCGCCGCCCGCCTGTCGCTGGAATCCTTCAGCCGCGTCCTGGCCTTCTCCATATTCGCACGAGCGTCGGCTTCCGCCCGGGACGCCTCCGCGCGCTCTGCCTCCGAAGCAAGAGGATTGCGCAGGGCAAACAGCGCGCGAGCATGCTCGGCAGTCCGCTGTTCCATATTAATCCGGGCGCCTTCTTCCTCCCTGCGCGCCGCATCTGAAACACGGCGGGCATGCTCCTCCGCCTCGCGCAGGGAAGGGTCGGAGTCCGCCGCGGGGACCCCGCCACGCATGGCCAGGTCGAGAGAGGCTTCCGCTTCGGCCAGAGCCCGCTCCAGCGGCACCGGATCCAGAGCCAGCAAAAGCTCCCCTGCTTCGACAAGCTGCCCGTCCCTGACCGCCACCTGAAGCACCTTGCCTGCTGACGCAGCCTTTAATGGATATTCAGCGCCCTGCACTGCGGCCCATTCCGAAACAACACGTCCGGCAAACCACTGATGCAGCCCGAACCCGGCAACCGCGATCAGCGCTGACACAACCACGAGAACCGCGCGGCGGCGTCTGTTTTTTCTGATCACGGCGGGAAGTTCCAGCAGGGGCGCACCGTCCTGCGAATGGGAGGAAGAAGATTCGGACATGGCGGTTCTCCTGTCAAAAATATGTTCAAAAGGAGGGATTACACCCCGTTACCGGGAGAATGCAAATTACGGGCCAAGTCGTATTCTCCGGAGCTGAATCCTCTGAACAGCCCTGCCTTTGCGGCAACGAAGGTTGCCGCTCATGCCGGAGCAAAGCCGTACGCCACGCACAGCGCCATCAACACAACTCTGCAAACAGAGCGAACAAAATAATACTTGCCATGGGATACGTTTTTTGCGAAAAATAATGTTCGACATCTAATGAAGTGCATTCTACCATAAGCCCCGGCGTTCACCCGTATCCATCCGCACTTTCGGGAAAGCATATGTTCCAGCGCAATCCGGAAAACCCTACCCTCGCTCCCAATCTTATTTCCCGCATCCGGCACGGACTGCACAGATTTCTGAAGCAGGAACTGAACCGCGCGGGACTTCCCGGCATGGTGCCGTCGCACGGGCTGATTCTCGGCTGTCTGTACAGCGAGGATCACCTCCCCATGAACCGCATCGCCCGTCTGATCGGCAGAAGGAAAAGCACACTGACCGTTCTGGCCGACAAGCTGGAGAACCGGGGATATATCCAGCGCGGAGCTTCCGCCGAAGACAACCGTGTGCGGCAGGTTTCCCTCACCGCAAAGGGCGAAGAAGCCCGTGCCGCCTTCGAGAGTATTTCCCGGGCCATGCATGAACGGCTGTGGCGGGGATTCAGCGAGGAAGAAAAAAGCCAGGCCATGCGGCTGCTGCGCCGCATGGCCGACAATCTCGCCGCAGCGAACTCCTCCGGGCCCGACGATGCGGGGGACGACGAAGACGGCGCAGAACGGAAACAAAGTTCCGAACGCGGGGAACAGGCATGACCGCACGTCGGCTCCGTCCTTTTCTTCTGCTCTGCCTGATGGCCGGAATAGTCTGGGTCGTGGCTGACAGCGCGGCGGAAAACTACCACTGGCAATGGTATCGGGTCTGGCCCTATCTCGGCACATGGTCGGACGGCGTCTTTACCCCCGGCCCCCTGCTGCACGGTCTGGCCCTGACGCTGAAGATCGTGGCGGGAGGCCTTGCCGTGGCCCTGCTCAGCGGCGGCCTGCTGGCCTTCATGCGCCTTTCCCCCTCACCCACAGCCCGCGTGCTGGCCGCAGCAACGCTGGGAGCGGTGCGCAATACCCCTCTGCTCATGCAGCTTCTTATCGTCTACTTCGTCGTGGCCCCGACGCTGGGCATCGGGGCGGAAGCCTCGGCGTCGCTCTCGCTGGGCCTGTTCGAAGGCTGCTACATGGCGGAAATCTTCCGCGCCGGAATCGTCAGTCTGCCGCGCGCCCAGTGGGAGGCCGCCTACAGCCTCGGCTTCGGCATGGGCTCCACCCTGCGTCTGGTCATCCTTCCGCAGGCCCTGCGTCGGGTTGTCGCGCCGCTGTCCGGTCAGATCATTTCACTGATCAAGGACAGCTCTCTCGTCAGCGCCATTGCCGTGGCCGATCTGACCCTGCGCGGCAGGGAAGCCATCGCGGAAAGCTTTCTGAGCTTTGAAATCTGGCTGCTGACGGCCGGAATCTATCTGGGCCTGACCCTGCTGGCGGGCCTGCCCGCCCTGTGGCTGGAAAAACATATCAACCTTTCAGGAGCACCACATGAACAGTCTTAAACGCTTTGTCCTGTGCGCCTTCGCGGCGCTGGGCCTCCTCCTTCCTCCCGCCGCCCCGTCCCATGCCGCGCCGGAATCGACCATGGACGCCATTGTCAAACGCGGCACACTCCGCGTGGGCTTTTCCTCCTTTGTGCCCTGGGCCATGCAGGACAGGAACGGCAAGTATATCGGCTTTGAAATCGACGTGGCCCAGCGTCTGGCGGATGATCTGGGGGTAAAGCTCCAACCCGTGCCCACCAGCTGGGACGGCATCATTCCCGCCCTGCTCGCGGGCAAGTTCGACATGATTATCGGCAGCATGGCCATCACTCCCAAACGGGCGATGTCCGTCAACTTCACCGTGCCCTATGATACGGCCTACATCGACGTGACCCTGAACAGGGAAAAGGCGGGCGGCATCAAGAGCCTTGCCGACCTGAACAGACCCGAAGTCGTGGTAGCCGTGCGCAACGGCACCACCGCGGCTCTGGCCGCAAAAAAACTGGTGCCTGCCGCGACCTTCCGCGTGTTCAACGACGAGGCCCCTGCAGTGGAAGAAGTCCTGGCCGGCCGTGCGCACGCCTTCTTCTCCAGCGCTCCCCTGCCCGCCATGGAAACGCTGCGCAATCCCGACAAGCTGGTTCAGAACTTCGAGCTTCAGGCTTTCCGCGCGCCCATCGCCATTGCCGTGCGCAAGGGCGACGCGGACACGCTGAATGTCCTTGACGGATGGATCCGCATGGTCGAGGAGGAAGGCTGGCTTCAGGAACGCCGAGACTACTGGTTCAAATCCAACCAGTGGGAAAGCCTGCTCAAGTAATCCATGAGCTACCTGCCCGGCATATCGCCCGCCCGAAGCTGGCGCCGTCTGACGCGGGGGGATATTCTCCTCGCCGCCGCGGCGCTGGCCGTGGCAGCGCTGTTTCTCTTCCGCGCGCGGGAACTTTCCGGCCGCCACTGGGACTGGAATGCGCTCACGCCCTATCTCTGGCAGCGGGATGCGGATGGGTTCCACTGGGGCATGCTGACAAAAGGGTTGTTCATGACCGTCCGGCTGGGCCTGTGGAGTCTGGCGCTCGCTCTTGCTTCAGGCTTCCTGATCGGCGCACTCTCCGCCCGCGTCCGTGGCTTCGCCGCCCTGCCCGCACGGCTGTATGTCAACCTGCTGCGCAACACTCCGCCGCTGGTGCTGCTTTTCCTCGTCTTTTTCTTTGCCGGCTCCTTCTTCGCCGAACCGCTGCTCCGCGCCGAAGAACTGGTGCAAGGTCTGCCCCCCGGCCCGCGTGACATGATTCATCTGCTGCTTGCCCCTCCGGGGCAGATGGATCGCATGGCTGCGGCCATACTTACACTCGGCCTGTATGAAGGCGCCTATGTGGCGGAAATCGTGCGCGCAGGGATCGAAAGCGTACCCCGCGGCCAGTGGGAAGCCGCCGCCTCACAGGGATTCAGCCCGTGGCAGCAGCGGCGTTATATCATCGCGCCGCAGGCGCTGCGCTTCATTCTGCCCCCCCTGGCCGGGCAGACCATTTCCATTTTCAAGGAAACCACCCTGGCCTCCATCATTTCCCTCCCGGAGCTGACGTTTCAGAGTCTGGAGGTCATGGCCGTCACGCGCATGACCTTTGAACTGTGGCTTGTTACCGCCCTTCTTTACCTCGGGTTGTCCCTGTTGTGGTCACGTCTGGGCGTATGGCTGGAGCGCCGTCAGAAATGGCGGCCCGTGGAATAGCGCGCCATCGCAGTTCTCTGGAATACTTTGCTCTCGAAAATGCCTGCCAGACCCTGTATTCTGACCCGCAGGTGTCACGCCTCCGCCGGAGCTGTACGCCGCAAGTGAATTGCGCGGCAATACCGGAGGATGGGGGGGGCGGCGCGGCGGAGTCTCGCCCTGCCCGACTGGAGCAGAGCATTTCAAGGGCGAAATGCTCTAACCGGCCGCGTGTTTTCACTGCATCCGGGCGCGTGTATGGAGCGGCACAGGCCGCCCTCTGAAAAAGGGGAGAAAATTCTGCAGGACGAAGGCGAGGGAACGCAGCGCAATCACTTCAAGAAGGCATCAACACGCGCTTTTCATTTTGAAAATGCGCTAATGCCTTACTGCCGCCGAAAACACATTGATGACGATCACGCCTGCGATAATGAGGCCAAGCCCGATGCAGGCGGGCACATCGAGGTGCTGTTTGAAATAGACGACGCCTACCAGCGAAATGAGTACAATGCCCAGCGCGCACCAGATGGCATACCCGATCCCCACGGGCATCACCTTCACCACATGCGAAAATGTGTAGAACGAAACAACGTAACCGGTGATGGAACACAGAGTGGGGACAAGTCTGGTGAACTGCTGCGAGGCATTCAGGCTTGATGTAGCGAATGTTTCGGCCAGAATGGCGATGAAAAGAAGGCCGTAAGTCGTGACTGCGCCGCTCATCAAAAATTCCCCTGTGGTTTGAAACCTCCCCCTTCAAGGAAAAATATCTGCTGACAAAACGGCGAAGCCGATAAAATCCCTTTTCGCAGCATCCCGTCAGGGAAGGGTCATCCGCACGCCTCCTGTCCGGCGGCTGCGGAGTCAGCCGCGGATGGGGCGACGGATTGAAACATGACATGATATTCTCTCCGCACGGAGCTGCCCGCCGCGGAGATCCCGGGAGCGTCCCGGTACGGCATTCCCGCCGCTTCCCCCGCGGGGGAAGCGGCGGGAACCGGTTCATGCCGGACTACATGATGGTGTCCGGATCAATGAAGATCCAGTTCTTGTTGGCGGTCACGGGCATGTTCAGCTCATTCTGCTCGGCGGCGGACTTGTCCGCATGCTCGATAGTCCACCTGGCCTTCTTGTCTTCCACGGGATTGCCGGGCTTGCGGTTGATCCACAGCTTGATTCCTCCGCGTTCCACATTCACGCTTTCCAGCATGTAGGTGTCGGAACCGGTGGAATCTCCAGCTGCCATGATCGGGCGCTGCCACTGGTTGATGTAGCCGATGGTGGACCCCTGCTTGCCTTCAAACCATGTCATGGGGTTGGTCAGGAAGGACGTGGTCACCAGATCGAGATTCTTCTTCTGGTCATACCTGCCTTCGCTGATCTGCATGCGGGAAGTGGTGAGCTCACCGGTCTTGGGGTCCTTGAGCAGCACGGTCACGCCGATGACCTTTTCGGGATCGATATTGTAGCCGTACTTCGGATCGCTGGCCACCATGCGGATGATTTCCTCATGGGCGGCGGTCATGATGTACACGTCGATCCCGTTCTCGCGCAGCTTGGCGTACAGTTCCTGCATGCCGCGGAACATCCTGGGAATGGGCAGTTCAACGGTGACGACCTTGTCGCCGTCCCATACCTGGCGCTTGATGGGCTGCTTGAGGGCCAGCATCTCGTCCAGATTCTTCTTCAGTTCCTTCAGGGTGAAGCCGGAGAAAATCTGGGACGCCCACGGATAGCTGATCAGGTCGTGCATCGCGCAGAGACGCCAGTAATAGCTGGTCATGTTCTCCTTGCCGCCTTCAAATTCCGGACTGTCCCTGAAGGGAATGATCTTCATGGCCGGGTCCATGGTTTCGCGGGTGAGCAGCCCTTTCTGATCCATGTACGCCAGCAGCGGGTCAAGAAGATCGTAACGATAGGTGGTCTGATCCATGTCGAACGTGGCATACTGTCCCTGATGGGCATTGGCCCGGATCATGGCTTCGATTTTCGCGCGGGCCTCCTTGGGCCAGTGCTTCAGTTCGGTGGCGGCGGATGCGGCGGATGCCAGCAGACCGCAGCAGAGAATGGATGCGGCCAGAGCCTGAACGGTTTTCCGGAATGTCATGCTTCCTCCAGAATGTCTGATATGGATGTTCGGGGCCATTACCGGATATAATTATTGATGGTGGCGATACTTTCCGCACCCGCGCGGAAGAACATGCGCACCTCGCCCGCCTCGTCCAGCTCAAAGCGGGATTCTTCCAGCAGGCCGTTGGATTCGGCGGTCATCAGCGAGGTCAGTACCTCCGGCTTGTTGAGGGCCTTGAAGCTGCCGTATTCGGGCTTGAGCGCCTCGATCACATCTTCGGGAGAACGCTCCCTGCCGTCGGTAAACAGCTTGAGAATGGCAAAGTTCAGCGGCTTCATATACTCAGCCCTCCTTCTTCTTCATGAAGATTGCCAGGGGGTTGGTGGCAATGGTGAAGATGCCCACAACCATCAGGATTGCGGCGACCCAGGCGACAGGGGGCATGTTCCAGCCGTCGATGCCGAAGACCAGCCCAATCCATACCCAGCAGAAGAAGGGCCCCCAGAAGGAGAACATGCCGTTGCAGGCCATGCCCAGAGCCGCGCCGCACATGGCGTTGCCCTTGTACCACAGCATGAAGCCCCAGTAGCAGGCGAAACCGCCGATAATGAAGAACTTCATGGAGTCCCAGTCCGCCAGAGCCGTGCCGATGACGTCAAGAGGACTGGCCCCGCCTATGAGACCGAGAATGGGAACCATGATGACCAGGTTGGAAAGGCCGTTGGTCACTTCACGGATGGCGATGCTCACCTCGGGATCGATCATGGACGTGGCATAGCCGCCCACGCAGCCCTCAATGCCCCAGCCCAGAGCGGCGCCGAAGCCGAACAGCAGGCCGAGCATCATGTTCGGGTGCGCTTCCGTGCCGCCCATGCTGGACATGCCGATGAGCGCGCTGGCCCCGAAGCAGATCAGAATGCCCAGCATCATGCGGGGAGTGAGCGCCTGCTTGAACAGAATTCGGGCGAGAATCGCGCCGATGGCCGGGCACAGCGCGCTGATCGGCACCACAATGGAGCCGGCCTGCTGCAGCCCGATCACATAGGCGGTGGAGGCAAGAGGGCCGCCGATCATGGCCGCGAACGCCAGGATGACGCCGGGCTTCGTCTTGAAGCTGCGGCCGAAATCTCCCAGCTTGCCCTTCCATGCCGCGATCAGCAGCGCCCACACCGCGCTGCAGGTATCCGTCAGCGCCGCGCCCAGAGCGCTCAGCATGAATGCCACCGCAAACGGAGTAAAGCCGGAATCCTCGCCGTAAAACCTGCTCCATATGCCCACTGACATGGCAAGAGTCATGAACGCGGTGTAGTTGCCGTAGGTGATCCCGGACATGACGGCGGTGATGATGCCCCTGCGCCGGAAGCTGCCTGTAAGTCTGTTTTTCGCCTCAATGGCGGCCTGGCTCGGCATGCCGGTTGCTTGCTCCATAAGACCCTCCGTGAATTGCGGTTCCGAATGGGTTTTCCGCCTGGCATCGGCTCAAAGTTTCCCTCATGGGGAAAGTCTGCCTTTCCGGCCCGCGCGGAAAACATGCATCTCGCCTGCCCAAGCGGAGCCTTCCGTCCGTGGAATGACGCGCCATTCCATCGGTTCGCCCCCATCCGCAGGACAGGACGCGCAAACCACGGAAAACGAACTTGGGTATGATTGGGGCAAGAATAACCTTTCCCTCAAGGGCAAGGTCAACCCGCATTCAGAAAAAAACGGGACACTCCGACATTCTTGCACAAGGCCTTCTGCAAAAGCGCATGATTTTCTAACGGGTTTTGCGAAGAAAAAAATAATGCGTTTCCCCTGAGGGGAACTTTTCCTGCTGTTCACACAACTGAGAATATTTCCTATCTACCTTGAATGAATACACAATCAAAATCGAACAGTCCTATCTTCAGCACCGCGCGGCGACTCACTTTTCTCCCTGTACCGCCGCCTTTTTCACCTCTCGTCTTTTTTTTTCAAAATGTTCTTGACCTTCCCCTTTAGGGAAAGGCTAGTATGAACATACTATCCGGATTCAGATCAGCCTCCGCCGGGATTCCGCACGCGCGTCCCGGTTCCGCTTCCGGTCGGGAGCGCCCGGAGCCCCGAACCTTTTCCGAACCGCCCACGGAGACACTATGAGGAATTACGCTGACGAGGCCATGGGCCTCATTGAAACCCTTGGAATGGTTCCCGCGATCTACGGCGCAGACGCCATGCTGAAGGCCGCCGACGTCCAGCTCTTTTCCTATGAAAACGTCGGGTCCACCCTGGTGACCATCATGGTCAAGGGGGATGTGGCCGCGGTGCGCGCTTCCGTGGACGCGGGCAGGGCCGCCGCCGCCTCCATCGGCAAACTGACGGCGCACAACGTCATGCCCCGCCCGGTGCGCGGCGTGGGCGACATAGCTCTGGTACACGGCGTCATGAACGAACCGAACGAGCCGCCTCTCCGCTCCCTGGCCATGATCGAAACCTTCGGCATCGTCTATATGCTTGAAGCGGCGGACGCCATGATCAAGGCAGCCGACGTCGAACTTATCGGCTACGAAAACGTGGCTTCAGGGTACATTTCCGTTCTGACCCAGGGCGACGTGGCCGCGTGCAAGGCCGCTGTGGCTGCCGGCATCAAGGCCGTGGAAGCCATGGGAGCCTCCGTGTACAGCTCCTGCGTCATCCCCACCCCGCACCGGGATCTGGTAAAGATGACGCGCCGCTATGCCATTGAAAATCTTCTTGCCTGATCGGGCGTCCGGCGCACCCGGCGCCGAAACACGGGGCGTGAACGATGATTGCCGACAAAGACCTGCTTTCCATGCAATACGCCAGAATCCTCGCGGAAAACGCGAGGGAGGCACAGAAAAAACTGGCGGGCTTCCCCCAGGAGAAGCTTGATCAAATCGTCGAGCATGTGGCCGGAGAAATGGAGAAACATGCCCGCGAGCTTGCCGTGATGTCCTTTGAGGAAACCGATTACGGCCGCTGGCAGGACAAGCTGATCAAGATCAGCTTTGTCTGCCGTTCCGTGCTGCGCGGACTGCGCGGCATGCGCTGCGTGGGCACGCTCAGGGAAGACGCAGGGGGCAACGTGCTTGAAGTGGGGGTTCCCCTCGGGGTCATTGTTGCCCTGTGTCCCTCCACCAGTCCTGTCTCCACTGCCATCTACAAGGCTCTGCTCGCCATCAAGTCCGGCAACGCCATCATCTTCTCGCTGCATCCGCGCGCCGTGCGCTGCATGAAGCGGACGCTCGATCTGCTTATCGCCGCCGCAGAGGAATGCGGGCTGCCCGAAGGATGCGTTTCCTATCTTGCCACCTCGACCAGAAGCGGCACCATCGAGCTGATGCGGCATCCGGCAACGTCTCTGGTGCTGCTCACGGGCGTGGTCGGCATGCTCGACGCCGCTCAGGCATCAGGCAAGCCCCTGATTTGCGGCGGCACCGGCAACGGCCCGGCGTTCATCGAACGCAGCGCAGATGTCCGGCAGGCAGTGGAAGATATCCTTTTCAGCAAATCCTTTGACTGCGGCATCGCCCCTTCGGCGGAGCAGTGCGTGGTGGTGGATTCCCGCATCGCGGAAGAAGCGCGCCGCGCCTTTCAGGAGCAGGGCGCATACTTCATGCGTGAAAAGGAAGTCCAGGCCATGGCCGGGCTGTTCTTCCACCATGACGGCCGACGCCGCCGCGACATGATCGGCCTTGACGCCGCAACCCTGGCCCGCCGGGCAGGCTTTGAAGTCCCCGCCGGCACCCGGGTGCTCATCGCGGAACGCAAATACGTTTCCGATACGGACGCCTACAACCGGGAACTGCTCGCTCCCGTCCTGCCCTGGTATGTGGAAGACGACTGGATGCACGCCTGCGAAAAATGCATTGAACTGCTTCTGTTCGATCGCGCCGGGCATACGCTGGTCATCCACTCCCGCGACGCGGAAGTCATACGCCAGTTCGCATTGAAAAAGCCGGTGGCCAGGCTTCTTGTAAACACTCCGGCCGCTCTGGGCGGCATGGGAGCGACCACGGAACTCTTTCCGGCCATGACCCTCGGCAGCGGACTGGCCGGGCAGGGGATCACGTCCGACAACGTTTCCCCCATGAATCTTGTGTATATCCGCAGAGTCGGCTACGGCACGCGGCGCGCGGACGACGTGATCCGCCTGCTCGGCGGCCCCGGCGGCGGACAGCGGCCCGCGCACGGGTCCGATATCAATCTTGATGCGCTGCGCCAGGTGCTGCGGGAAACCCTCCGGGTCATATCCGCCCCTGAACGTAACTGAGACATTCTCACCAACGGAGGAAGCATAGTGGATCTTCACGAATTTTCCAGCAAAATTGCAGAGGCGACCAGGAACCTGTCTCCGGCGGAGCGGGAATCCCTGCGGAAGATCTTTGAAGGGGTCTCCGCGGAAATCCTTCAGGAATCCGCACATGCGATCCCGGCGTCCGACGCTCCCGCCGCATGCGCCCACGGAAACGGCATTCCCGACGGCCCCACCGAACGCCACAAGCTCCTGAAGGAAAACTTCCTGAAACAGGTGCCCAGCATTTCCATCCACCGCGCCCGCGTCATCACCCGGATCGACAAGGAAAATCCCGGTCTGCCCAAGATCGAACTGCGCGCCAAAGCCTTCCGCCGCTGCTGCGAAACCGCGCCTCTGGTCATTCAGGACAATGAACTCATTGTCGGCTGCCCCTGCGGCGGCCCCCGCGTGGGAGCCTTTTCCCCGGACATCTCCTGGCGCTGGCTGCGCGACGAGCTGGACACCATCGCCCACCGTCCTCAGGACCCCTTCTATGTTTCCGAAGAAGACAAAAAGGTTCTGCGCGAAGAAATCTTCCCCTACTGGGAAGGCAAGTCCGTGGACGAATACTGCGAAGCCCAGTACCGCGAAGCGGGAGTATGGGAGCTTTCCGGCGAGTCGTTCGTGTCCGACTGCTCCTATCACGCGCTGAACGGAGGAGGAGACTCCAACCCCGGCTACGACGTCATCCTGATGAAAAAGGGCATGCTGGATATCCAGCGTGAAGCCCGTGAGCATCTGGAACATCTGGATTATGAAAATCCCGATGATCTGGACAAAATCTATTTCTACAAGTCGATCATCGATACCACCGAGGGCGTGATGATCTATGCCCGCCGCATGTCCGAATACGCGGCGGAACTGGCCTCCAGGGAAAGCGACCCCCGGCGCAGGGCGGAACTTCTGAAGATATCCGAAGTCAACGCCCGTGTGCCCGCCCATGCGCCCTCCACCTTCTGGGAGGCCATTCAGGCCGTATGGACAGTGGAATCCCTGCTGCCGGTCGAGGAAAACCAGACGGGCATGTCCATCGGACGCGTGGACCAGTACATGTATCCCTTCTTCAAGGCCGACCTTGAGGCGGGCCGCATGACCGAATACGAGGCGTTCGACCTCGCGGGCTGCATGCTGATCAAGATGTCGGAAATGATGTGGCTCACCAGCGAGGGCGGCTCCAAGTTCTTCGCCGGCTACCAGCCCTTTGTGAACATGTGCGTGGGCGGCGTGACCCGCGAGGGCCGCGACGCAACCAACGACCTCACCTATCTGCTCATGGACGCCGTACGCCATGTGCGCATCTATCAGCCCTCGCTGGCCACACGCGTCCACAACAAGTCGCCGGAAAAATATCTGCGCAAGATCGTGGATGTCATCCGTTCCGGCATGGGTTTCCCGGCGGTGCACTTCGATGACACTCACATCAAGATGATGCTGGCCAAGGGCGTTTCCATCGAAGACGCGCGCGATTACTGTCTGATGGGCTGCGTGGAGCCGCAGAAGGCGGGCCGCCTGTACCAGTGGACATCCACGTCCTACACCCAGTGGCCCATCTGCATCGAACTCGTCCTCAACCACGGCGTGCCGCTGTGGTACGGGAAGAAGGTCTGCCCCGATCTGGGCGATCTCAAGTCCTTCGATACCTGGGAAAAGTTTGACGCCGCCGTGAAGGAGCAGATTAAATACATCACCAAGTGGACTGCCGTGGCCACGGTCATTTCCCAGCGCGTGCACCGCGAACTTGCGCCGAAGCCCCTGATGTCCGTGATGTATGAAGGCTGCATGGAACACGGCCGGGATGTTTCCTCCGGCGGCGCGATGTACAACTTCGGTCCCGGCGTGGTCTGGAGCGGTCTTGCCACCTACACGGACTCCATGGCCGCGATCAGGAAGCTGGTGTACGACGACAAGAAATACACGCTCGAACAGCTCAATGAAGCGCTCAAGGCCGACTTCAAGGGATATGAACAGATCCGGGCCGACTGTCTGGCCGCGCCCAAGTACGGCAATGACGACGACTATGCCGACCTCATCGCGGCGGATCTCATCGCCTTCACCGAACGGGAACACCGCAGGTACAAGACGCTGTATTCCGTGCTCAGCCACGGCACGCTGTCCATCTCCAACAACACGCCCTTCGGCCAGCTGACCGGCGCTTCCGCCAACGGCCGCCCCGCCTGGCAGCCCCTGTCCGACGGCATCAGCCCCACCCAGGGCGCCGACTACAAGGGCCCCACGGCGATCATCAAGAGCGTGTCCAAGATGGCCAATGACAACATGAACATCGGCCTGGTGCACAACTTCAAGCTGATGAGCGGCCTGCTCGACACGCCCGAGGGAGAGAACGGCATCGTCACCCTGATCCGCACGGCGAGCATTCTCGGCAACGGTGAAATGCAGTTCAACTATCTCGACAATGACGTTCTGCTGAAAGCGCAGGATCACCCGGAAGACTACCGCGACCTGGTGGTCCGCGTGGCCGGGTACAGCGCCTTCTTTGTGGAATTGTGCAAGGACGTGCAGGACGAAATCATCAGCAGAACGGTACTGCGCTCCATATAGAGGCGGATTGCTGCTGAGAGGAAAACGGGCGGCGTTCCCGCGGGAACGCCGCCGAAACGACAGAGAACGAGTCTTGCGGAGCCAGTCCTGTGGTTGAAAGAAAAGCGCTGATTTTCAACATACAGAAATACAACCTGTATGACGGTCCGGGCATCAGGACGCTGGTCTTTTTCAAAGGCTGCCCCCTGCGCTGTCTCTGGTGTTCCAACCCGGAAGGGCAGCTGCGCGGATATCAGATCCTGTTCAAGAAAGATCGCTGCGTGGATTGCGGGGCATGCGCAGCCGTCTGTCCCGCGGGCGTTCATGTCATGGACGCCGTGACGAAACGGCACGTCATCATGCGCGACGCGGAGTGCGTGGGCTGCCGCAAGTGTGCGGAAGCCTGTCCTCAGTCCGCGCTCAGCGTGTCCGGAGAATACCGCACGATTTCGGACATCATGAGCGTCATTGAGGAAGATCTGCCCTTTTACCAGAGTTCGGGCGGCGGCGTGACCCTGGGCGGCGGCGAGGTGCTCATGCAGCCCGAAGCCGCGATCAACCTGCTGACTGCCTGCAAGCAGCGCGGCATCAATACCGCCATCGAAACCTGCGGCTACGCGCGGCCCGAGGTGGTGCAGAAAGCGGCGGACGTGACGGATCTGTTCCTGTTTGACGTCAAGCACATGGATTCCGACCGACACTATCAGCTCACCGGTGTGCGCAACGAGCTTATTCTGGACAACCTGCGGTGGCTGTTTGAAAACCGGCGCAACGTCAAGGTGCGCGTGCCCCTGCTCAAGGGAGTCAACGACGGCGAGCGTGAAATCGAGACCATGGTACGTTTTCTTGAACCCTACAAGGATCACCGCAACTGCAAGGGCATTGACCTGCTTCCTTACCACAAGATGGGCGTCAACAAATACGCCCAGCTGGGGCGCGAATATCCCCTCCCCGGGGATCCCGCGCTGAGCGAAGAGGATCTGGAACGGGTCGAAGGCGTTATCAAACACTACGATTTCCCGGTAACAGTAATCAGGCACTGAGCCTGAGGAGGCTTTCCCATGCTGGCACTCGGACTTGTGGAAACCAGAGGACTGCTCGCGGCGATTGAGGGCGCGGACGCCATGCTGAAGGCCGCCGACGTGCGTCTGCTGGAAAAGAACCTGGCGACGGGCGGCCTGGTGACCATCACCATCGCCGGAGAAGTCTCCGCCGTACAGGCATCCGTGGATGCCGCCAAAGCCTGTATCCTGCGTATTGCCGGAGCTGAACTGGTTTCCGCGCACGTTATTCCCCGCCCGGATCAGGAACTGAACGGCATCCTGCTGCTGGATCCCGATCCGAACGACCCCCGGGATGCAAAATATTTCCCTTCCGGAGAGGAGCTTTCTCCCGATGCGGCCTCCGGCGCGCCGGAGGCCGCATCCTCGGAGCCCCTCACAGAAACGTCCGGCAAGTCCGGCGGACCTGCCGCGGAGGAAGCCCCTGCCGCGTCTCTTTCCGAAACGGCCGCGGCGCTTCCCGACGCTGAAAGGCAGACTTCCGCACTGCCCGAACCCGCGCGGCTGAAAAACATGAACCTGAACCGGTTGCGTCAACTGGCCCGAACCATGGACGGCCTGTCCATGACCGAGGAGGCCATCGCGTCGGCCGACAAGAAATCCCTGATTGCCGCCATCACGCGGGCGCTCAGGAAAATAGAGGAGTAGTCACATGGTAGACAAGGATTTGCTGTCCATCCAGGAAGCCCGCGCACTGGTCCGCGCCGCCCGCGCCGCCCAGGCCGAGTTCTCGCAACTGGGACAGGAACGCATTGATGCCGTCGTCAAGGCGGTTTCCGAAGCCGCCGCGGCCCAGGCCGAGGCTCTCGGCGTGCTGGCTCATGAAGAAACCGGCTACGGCAAGCCGCAGGACAAGAAAATCAAGAACCTTCTCGCCAGCGAGAAAGTCTACGCGGCCATCAAGGATATGAAGACCGTCGGCATCCTGCGCGAAGACACGGTCAACAGGATCACCGAAATCGCCGTGCCGGTGGGCGTCATCGCGGGCATCATCCCGTCCACCAACCCCACCTCCACCGTCATCTACAAGTCCCTTATCTCGCTGAAGGCCGGCAACGCCATCGTGTTCACTCCCCATCCCAGCGCGAAGAAGTGCATCGGCCGCACGGTGGAAATCATCAAGGAAGCCCTGCATCACTGCGGCGTCAGCACCGATCTGGTGAGCTGCATCAGCATCCCCACCATTGAGGGCAGCGCCGAACTCATGAAGATCGCCGATCTCATCCTCGCCACCGGCGGCCCCGGCATGGTCAAGGCGGCCTACAGCTCCGGCACGCCCGCTCTGGGCGTGGGCGCAGGCAATGTGCCCGCCTACATCGAGCGCAGCGCCAATATTGAAGACGCCGTGGCCAAAATCATGGCCAGCAAGACCTTTGACAACGGCACCATCTGCGCGTCCGAACAGTCCATCGTCACGGAATCCGTCATTGCCGCGCAGGTCAAGCGCGCGCTGATCGCGCAGGGCGGTTTCTTCCTTGAAGGCGAAAATCTCACCAGGGTCAAGGCAGTCATGGAACGCGGCAACGGTTCCATGAATCCTGCCATTGTGGGCCGCGATGCCATGACCATCGCCAGAATAGCCGGCATCGAAGTCCCCGCGGGCACCCGTCTGCTGATCTCCGACGAACAGGGCGTGGGAGCCAAGTTCCCCTTCTCCAAGGAGAAGCTCACCGCCCTGCTCGGCTTCTATGTGGTCAACGACTGGCATCAGGCCTGCGAACTCTGTCATGCCCTGCTGCACAACTGCGGCATCGGCCACTCCCTGGCCATCCACTCCAACAATGAAGACGTGATCCGCGAATTCGGCCTGAAAAAGCCGGTTTCCCGCATCCTGGTCAACACCCCCTCCACCCAGGGCGGCGTGGGCCTCACCACGGCTCTCTTCCCCTCCTTCACGCTGGGCTGCGGAGCGGTGGGCGGAAGCGCCACGTCCGACAACGTGACCCCCATGAATCTGCTCAACATCCGGCGCGTGGCCTACGATCTGGGCAGCAGCATGTACCGGCATCATGACTGCCATGCCGAAGCGCCGAAGAGCTGCTGTTCCGCCGCGTCGTCCTGTGCGAACGCAGCGGGCACTTCCTCCATCGACATCAACGCCATCACTTCCCTGATCGTCGCGGAACTGAAGAAAGTTATGTAACATGACGTCTTCGCGCCGGACGGCGCGGGCGTTCATATAATCAACGCAAAACAACATCAAGGAGACCGACATGACTTCCACCAATGCTTTGGGCATGATTGAAACCAAGGGCCTCGTGGGCGCCGTTGAAGCCGCCGATGCCATGGTCAAGGCCGCCAACGTCACGCTTATCGGACGGGTGCAGGTCGGCGGCGGACTCGTGACCGTCATGGTCCGCGGCGACGTGGGCGCGGTCAAGGCCGCCACCGACGCCGGTTCCGCCGCGGCTCAGAAGGTCGGCGAACTGGTCAGCGTGCATGTCATCCCGCGTCCCCATTCCGAAGTGGAACTCATCCTTCCCCACAAGGAAGCGTAAGACAGCGGAACGGGCCGGGGAACGTTCCCCGGCTCTCCGCCGCATTCGCCGGCGGGATTTGCGCTTACGGGCGCTTTGATCTTGCAGCGGAGAAAACATGAACGAACAAGCCATAAAAAACGTGCTGGCGGAAGTTCTCACCTGCGTGCTGAACGAAGTCGCGGCCCAGACCGCGCCTCACGCCGACGCGAGAGAGAGCGATCCCATTCCGGTGGAGCTTTCCGCCCGCCATGTCCATCTCAGCGAGCAGGACGCCATTGCCCTGTTCGGCGCTCCCCTGACCCACGCCAGGGATCTCTCGCAGCCCGGCCAGTTCCTGTGCAAGGAACGCGTGCGCCTCATCGGCCCCAGGGGCGTCATGGACAACGTGGCCATCCTCGGCCCGTCACGGGGCAGATCCCAGGTGGAAATTTCCAAAACCGACGCGCGTATTCTGGGCATTGACGCTCCGGTGCGCCAGTCCGGCGACATCGCCGGGACGCCGGGCATCATTCTGGCCTCGCAGACCGGCATTGTCGGTCTTGAAGAGGGCGTTATCGTGGCCTCACGCCATATTCACATGTCCCCGGAAGATGCCGCGCGCTTCGGCGTGGCGGACAACGACAAGGTCTGTGTGCGCCTCGGCACCGAGCGTCCCCTCATCCTGGAAGATGTGCTGGTGCGGGTCAGCGACAAGTTCAATCTGGCCATGCACATTGATGCGGATGAGGGCAACGGATCGGGCTGGAAAAACGGCGTGAACGGCATCATCATCGGCAAATCCGGGAGTGCCCATGGACTTTGCGGCCGTTAACCGGCAGATCGGCGAACTGGAACGCCGCATAGGCGAACCCGCTGAGCTTTCCCCGGGCGAACAGCTCTTTGTGGGCGTGGATCTTGGCACTGCCTATATCGTGGTCGTTGTGGTCAATGCCGAACGCAAGCCTGTGGCCTGCGCGCTGGAATTCGCCCAGGTCGTCCGTGACGGACTTGTAGTGGATTACACCGGAGCCACGCGCATTGTCCGCAAACTGGTTCAGCAGCTTGGGGAACGCCTCGGCCGCGAGCTGGAACTGGCGGCCATTGCCGTGCCCCCCGGCACAGGCGAACGCGAGTGCGCCACCCACCGCCATGTGGTGGAAGGCGCGGGTCTCACGGTCACTTCCGTGCTGGATGAGCCTACTGCCGCCAACGCCGTGCTGGGGGTGGAAAACGGCGTCATCGTGGATATCGGCGGCGGCACCACGGGGCTCTCCGTGCTTGAGAACGGCAAGGTCGTCTATGTTGCCGACGAACCCACCGGAGGCACGCATCTTTCCCTTGTGCTGGCGGGCAACTACGGCATCAGCTTCGAGGAGGCCGAGAACATCAAGAAAGATCCGGCCCGCCAGGAGGAGATTTTTCCCGTAGTCAAGCCGGTGCTGGAAAAGATGGCCTCGATCATCAACCGGCATATCCGCGGGCGCGACGTTTCAGCCATATATCTGGTGGGGGGCACCTGCTGTCTGAAGGGAATGGAAGCGGTCATCGCCAGGGAAACGGGCAAGCCGGTGTGCAAGCCCTCCAACCCTTTTCTGGTCACGCCGCTGGGCATCGCGCTCAACTGCGGCGCGAGGGACTGAACGGTATTTCCGGGTGAAGCCATGGATATAGCGGAACTGGTGCATACAGTCGTTCTGGAGGTTCTGGAACGGATCGACGGGCGTGGGAACGCCTGCGTCATGGTACTCGCCACGCGTGACGCGGCCCTGGTCGAACGGATTGCGCCCCTTGTCGTTCCCTTCTTCGGTGAAGGCACGGAAATCCTGTTCCCGGGCGAGGACTGCGCCGGCAGAACGCCGCAAAAGTATATTCTGCCCGAGCTTTCCTGCTCCGACATGGCCGACCTGGCTGCGGGGCGCGCCTCTTCCCCGCTCATGGAGAAAACGCTCACCCTTCTTCTGCGGGGCGTCGAGGTGGAGGTGCTGGACTTCGCGTACCGGACTTATGCCGAAAGCGCTCCCGGTCCCCTGTATGATCTGTACGCCGCGTATGAAAAAAAACTGGCGTCCTATGGCCTCAGGGAATTTCGGGCCAGGCGGCCCGATACGGCGAGATTGCGGGAAAGCCTGATCACGGCGGGAATGGTCGAACAGGCCGGAACGGAAGGCGTCCGTATCCTGGTGGTGCCGGCCGCCGCCAATGTGACGCCCCTCGCGGCGGAAACGGCGGAGTCTCTGCACATGAGCATCCTGAAACAACTGTAGAGGCTGCGGATGATTATAGGCATCGTAATCGGCAACGTATGGGCCACGAAAAAGGAAGACGCGCTCAATGGCCTGAAACTCATGGTCGTGCAGCGCATCGACCCGGCTGACGGCAAGCGGCATGAAAGCCTTGTCGCCGCCGACTGCGTGGGCGCGGGCATCGGCGAACAGGTGCTGGTGGTGACCGGCAGCTCGGCGCGCAAGGCTCTGGCCTCTCCCGGCATTCCCGTGGACGCCGCCATCGTCGGCATTCTGGACGAAGTTGAAATCACCAAGGGTCTGTGAGGATAACGTGGATACTCTCGGCGTTGTGGAACTGAGCAGCATTGCCGCCGGCGCGGAGCTGGCGGACGGCATGGTCAAGGTGGCCGATGTGGAACTTGTGCGCGCGGCGACCCTGTGTTCCGGCAGGTTCATCATTTATGTCGCCGGGGACCGCGAAGCGGTGGAAACTTCCGTCAATTTCGCACGGGCCGGGCAGAAGCGCCTGACCGGGAGTTTTGTCATCTCCCATGTGTCTCCCCTGCTGACCGCCGCACTGAAAAAGAGCGAACCCGCCCTGCGGGGCGAAGCTCTGGGCGTGGTGGAAAGCCGTTTTGTTTCCATCGGCATCAACGCCGCCGATATCGCGGTAAAAAAATCGGAAGTCCGGCTGCTGAAATTTGTTGCCGGCCAGGGCATCACCGGCAAATCCTTCTTTGTGCTCGGGGGAGACGTGGCCGCCGTGCGCGAAGCCGTGGAAGCCGCAAGCGAATCCCTTGGCGACAAGCTTGTGGAAGCGGTGGTTATTCCCAATCCCGCCGAAGCCATGGCCAGGGCATTGACAGGCGGAGTGAGGTAAACATGAAAAAAGAACTGATCTGTGTTGAAAATCTCGACGCTTTCATCTGCAGGCAGGATGGAAAGCTCTATGTCGACAGGGACAGAATCCTTACCCCCGGTGCGAAGGATGAGCTTGCCAGACGGGGAGTGAGCGTCGTGTACGGCCCGGAACCCGCGCAGGAGCCTGCGCCCGCCGCAGCCTGCCAGCCCTCCGGCCCCTGCCGGGGCTGCTGCGGCACCGGCAGGACCTTCTATGTCGGACCGGAAGAAGGCTCTGCCCTGTCCACGGCCGGCAGTCTGGAAAGCCTGTCCATCGCGGTTGCGTCGATGCTCAGAAAACAGTATGGCGTCACGGACCCCGAACAGCTCCGGGCCATGACCATTGAAGCTCTCAAGACCATCAGGGACAATATTTAACCAACCAACGACATGCGGGCGACTTTTCCGCGTGAACGCTGCAAGCAGCGAAGGAGACAGCCATGAAACTTGATGCACTGGGCATGATTGAAACAAGGGGTCTGGTCGGAGCCGTTGAAGCCGCGGACGCCATGGTCAAGGCGGCGAACGTGACCCTGATCGGCCGCGAACAGGTCGGCGGCGGTCTGGTCACCGTCATGGTGCGCGGCGATGTGGGCGCGGTCAAGGCCGCCACCGACGCGGGCGCGGCTGCGGCCGAACGTGTGGGCGAACTGCGCAGCGTACACGTCATCCCCCGTCCGCACGCAGAGGTCGAACTGATCCTGCCCCATCGGCCCGAATCCGCCGAGTAGAGCGAGTTCCGGGGAGGATTCCCGCCCGCGCCTTCATTGCTGGCTGGAAGGACGGAACAGGGGAGTCCTCCCCGCCTTCGCGAACCGGCTGAACATATCCTTGACTGCCGGAGGCGCGAGCGAGCCGGCCGCGGATACATGAGACCTTTGCCCGTGTGGAACACGGGCTGTCTTTGCGGCAATGAATATTGCCGCCTGTGCCGGAGCAAAACCACAGGCCCCGCACAACGCTACCGACACGGTTCCATGACAGAGCCAAAAACATCGCGTCAGCCGGGCTGATGCGGCAGTTGGCAAACATTCCGGCGCTGCGGATATCACTGTCTTGCGATATCCCTGTCCCGGCAAATTTCGCGGAGACGCACAGTGACCCAGTTCCACGGAAAAACAAAAATCTGTTATGGCAAATATGCCCTTGAGACGCTTGAGGAACTGCCCTCCACATCCGCTTTTGTCGTCACCGATCCCTTCATGGTGAAAAGCGGATTCGCGGAGCAGGTCACAAGCCATCTGGAGCGCCGGGGGCTTCCCCACCTCACCTTTGCCGAGGTCGAGCCCGATCCCTCGCTGGAAACGGTGATGCGGGGCACGCTTGATTTCATCCGCTCCAAAGCCGATCTCATCGTGGCGCTGGGCGGCGGTTCCGCCATCGACACGGCCAAGGCCATCGCCTTTTTCGCCCGCAAGGCCGCCCCCGATCTTCCCCGCCCGCTGCTGGCGGCCATTCCCACCACCAGCGGCACGGGCTCCGAAGTCACAGCCATTTCCGTGGTCACGGACAAGAAACAGGGCGTGAAAATCCCTCTGAACGACGAGCTACTCATCCCCGACGTGGCCATTCTTGATGCCCGTTTCACCCGTACCGTACCGCCCCATGTGACGGCCGCCACGGGCATGGATGTGCTTACCCATGCCCTGGAAGCCTATACCTCAAGGGAAAACAACGCCTTCACGGACATCCTTGCGGTGCAGGCCATACGCTATGTATTCTCCTTCCTGCTCAAGGCCTATCAGCAGATGGAAGACATGGAAGCCCGCGAGATGATGCTACTCGGCTCCTGCATGGCGGGCATGGCCTTCAACAACAGCGGACTCGGCCTGACGCACAGCATGGCCCATGCTCTGGGCGGACAGTTCCATGTTCCCCACGGCCTGGCCAACGCCGTGCTTCTGCCTTATGCCATCCGGTTCAACAGTTTCGATGCAGGAGTCCGCTACCGTGAACTGGCCCGGATTGTCGGCCTGCCCCACTCCAATGTGGAAGAAGGAACCTCCGCGCTGATCGGCGCCGTGCAGGGGCTGAACGAAGCCATGCGCATCCCCGCCCGTATCCGGGATCTCAAGGTAGAGGAAGCGGCGTTCCGGGCCGCGCTGGACTCCATGGCCGAACACGCGCTGGATGACATGTGCACGCGGAGCAATCCCAGACGGCCCTCACTCACGGATATCCGGGCGCTTCTGGAACAGGCGTGGTAACAAATTTCCGGCATGGCGGCTCCTGACCCCGCCAGCGCCATATCATACCAGAGGACAGTGTGATGGGAAATCAGATTGTTGACAACATACGGGAAGCCGGAGTCGTCGGCGCGGGAGGCGCGGGCCTGCCCACGCATGTCAAGGCCGACGCCACGGTGGACACGGTTCTGGTGAACGGAGCCTCGTGCGAGCCGCTGCTCATGAGCGATCCGCACCTTATGGAAAGCGATGTGGATACCATGATCCGCGGCCTTGAAGCGGTGATGGACTGCACCGGAGCGAAAAAGGGCATCATCTGCCTCAAGGGCAAACATGCCGGAGCGATGGCATCGGTACGCGCGGCAGCGGCCCGCGACTCTTCCGGCAGGCTTGAGGTCTTTGAACTCATGGACTTCTACCCCGCCGGGGACGAGCATGTTCTTGTGCATGAAGCGCTGGGACGCACTGTTCCCGAACGGGGCATTCCCCTCCAGGTGGGAGCTGTGGTCAGCAACGTGGAAACGCTGTATAACGTGGCCCGCGCTCTTGACGGTATCCCCGTGACCCACCGTTATCTCACCGTGGCGGGCGAAGTGCGGCGCCCCATGGTGGTCAGGGTCCCTGTGGGCACACCGGTGGAAGATGTTCTCGCCTTCGCGGGCGGCCCTCTCATTTCCGAATACCGCGTGGTGGACGGCGGCCCCATGATGGGCAAGGTTCTTCCCGACGCTTCCCGCGCCGTGGTGACCAAGACGACCAGCGGTCTGCTGGTGCTGCCCCCGGATCACAACGTGGTGGTCCGCAAGGTCATGGAGCCCGCCCGGGTCCGGCAGATTACCAACAGCGTGTGCTGTCAGTGCTCGCGCTGCACGGATCTCTGTCCCCGCAGTCTGCTCGGCCACTCGCTGCACCCGCACAAGCTGATGCGCGTATTCGCCAGCCAGGATCTGGAAAGCGAAATCGCCAGAGAGGCCCTGCTCTGTTCCGAATGCGGTCTGTGCGAAAAATTCGCCTGTCCCATGCTTGTCTCGCCGCGCGAAGTCAACGCCCAGATAAAAAAGGCGCTCATGCAGGCCGGCATCAAGTGGGAAAGCTCCGGCACCCCCCTCGAAACCAGCCCCTTCCGCGAAGAACGCCGTGTTCCTACTGCCCGGCTGCTCCAGCGCCTCGCTCTGACGGAATATGATACTCACCCCGGCTATGCGGGAGAATTCTCTCCCGCACGGGTGAGCATCCCGCTGCGCCAGCACATCGGCGCGCCTGCCGTATGCGTGGTTTCCGCGGGAAGCCGTGTAAAATGCGGAGATCTGCTCGGTGAAATTCCTGAAAAAGCCATGGGCGCGCGGGTTCACGCGAGCATCGACGGTGTGGTAGAGTCCGTTGCGGACGGAATGATAACCATCAAGGCGTAAGGTGAATACAATGATATTGCGCACTATCGGCTGCGTGGAGCTGAACAGTATCAGTACGGGCATGCATGTCGCCGACGAAATGGTCAAGGCCGCCGAGGTTCGGCTCGTTCTCGCCCGCCCCACCTGCCCGGGCCGCTATCTGGTCATCGTCACCGGCGACACCGGCGCGGTGAAAAGCTCCGTGGCGCACGGCCGCGCCATCGGCAGTGACATGGTCGTGGACTGGTTCGTCATCCCCAGCGTGCATGAAAGCGTAATCCCCGCCATGAACGGCACCGCCGTCTGTCCCCGCATCAATGCGCTCGGCTGCATTGAAACCTGCACAACGGCGGCCTGCATCATCGCCGCCGATGCGGCGGCCAAGGCCGGCCAGGTACATCTCATCGAACTGCGTTTCGCCGCCGGTCTGGGCGGCAAGGCCTTTGTCTCCATGACCGGCGAAGTCAGCTCTGTGCAGGCTTCCGTGGATGCCGGCGTGGCTGTCGTGGGTGCCGAGGGCGCGGGCCCCGTGCTCAGCCATATCGTCATCCCCTCGCCCAGCGAAGACTTCAAAGCCCAGCTCCTGGGCTAGAAAACAGGCGGGGAAGGGGAAACTTTCTGAAGAAAGTTTCCCCTCCCCCGCCCCCCTCTCCTTCAAAGACTTTTATCAGAGGGGCTGTTGTAGAATAGTGTTGATACCAACCTTGGCCGCCGGAGGCGCGAGCGTTAGCGAGCCATGGAGCGACGACCTCCCGCCGCATGGTAATGCGGCATGAAGGGGGCGAGGTGCGGTCAAATGTCACGCGGAGCGGAGCCTTTGGGCGGCGAAGCCGCACAAAGGCGCAAGCGAGCCGGCCGCGGATACATGACGCCTTTGGCCCGTGTGGAACACGGGCTGCCTCTGCGGCAATGAATATTGCCGCCTGTGCCGGAGCAAAACCATAGGCACCGCGCAACGCTGCCAACACGGTTCTATGACAGAGCCCAAACCAAACACTAAAGGCTTTCGGACACTCACATGGGCAGAATCACTGACGAACCGAAACAGCGCGTTATCCAGGAATACGTTCCCGGCAAACAGATCACGCTTGCCCATGTCATCGCCAGCCCGAACAGGGGAATTTATCTCAAGCTGGGGCTGGATGACGGCGTAAGCGACGCTCTGGGCATCCTGACCATCACCCCGGCTGAAGGCGTGATCATTGCCGCAGACATCGCCACCAAGGCCGGCTCCGTGGAAATCGGCTTTCTGGATCGCTTCGGCGGCTCCCTGCTGCTGGTCGGAGATGTGGCCAGTGTGGAAGCCGCTCTCAAAAGCGTCATCGCCTATTTTGACGAAGTGCTGCACTACGCCTCCGTTGACATGACCCGCACCTGAGTCCTCCACAGCGTTACGCGTCATGAAGAAAGTCATGCTCATCGGCGAGTGGCGTTCCGGCAAAAGTGCGCTTATCCGGGCTCTGTCCGAGCCGGGCTATATGCCCCGCAAGGTTCTTGCCCTGGATTTCTACCGCAACTTTGTGAACACGCCCAGCGAGTTTCTGGAAAACCGTCGTTTTTACCCCGCGCTCATCACCGCTTCGGCAGACTGCGATATCCTCGCATTTGTGCAGGATGCCACCCGTTCCACCTGCCAGATGCCGCCGGCCTTCGCCTCCATGTTCAATCGCCGCGTCATCGGCATCATTACCAGAATAGACGCCCCCGACGCCGATCCGGATCGTGCCCGCAGATTTCTGGAGAATGCGGGCGTGCGGGAGATCCTTGCCGTCAGCGTGGAACAGGGGGCAGGCATGGAGGAACTGCGCGCCATTCTTGAAAATGAATCATCTCCGCGTTGAAAACGCCCTGATGCCATGCCCCGCAGCATCCGCCTCAGGCATCCGGCTCTTCCGCCCTTGCCTCCAGCCCCCCCCGGCTTATCTTCACCAGCAGTTCCGTAACATGAAAGTCGCTGTTGCTCGTTGTCCAGTAGTCCGTGACATAGCGTTCATAACAGGCCTCGCCCGGCGTATAGCCATGCCGCCGCACCCATGAGACAAACCTGTCATAGGTTTCAGGAATGGTTTCGAGCGCTCCGATATGGTAACAGGAAGCCATCATGCAGCCGCCGAATGCGACCCGCCCTCCTCCGCCGCAGGGCATGAGCACATTCTGCATGATGCGGACGCTCTGCGGGCGGCTTTCCATCCTGTCTTTCAGACTTGAAAATCTGATGTATACAGGACCGGTAATCGCATTGCTTGTCTTTTCCACATAATCCATGAAATGAATGTTTATGATTGCTGACTTGATATCTCCGTCAAAAGGCTGTTCCTGATACAGCAGATTGACCTGTTCAACGTACTTGACGGAAACTTCTCTCACACCTTCGGCAATGACCAGTTCGGCTTCCTTGATCAGGTTATGCCAGTCCCGAACGGATTCCTCACACCGGCGCAGCTCTACCTGAGCGCTTTGCAGCTCTCCTATCTTCTTTTCAAAAGCGGAACGCATCGAACTGTAGACATTTCCATTCTGTCCTGCGATGAAGTCCTTCATCTCATCCAGTTTGAAGCCCATCTGCTTGTAGTATTTCAGCACCGGCACCATGAGCAGTTCATCATGCGTATACATGCGATAATTATTATAATCATGGCGCAAGGAAGAAATCAGGCCTATCTTGTCATAAAACCGGAGTGCCTTTTTTGAAACATTGCAAAGCTGGCTCATCTCGCCGATGGAATATTGCTGCTTGCGCATTGCATTTTCCTTGACGGGCTATGCCCATACACAGAGTTTCATACTAGCTCAGATTAATCTGAAGATTACACATGGCCAGGACACGCTGTTCCAGCTCGCAAGTTTCGCGTCCGAAGCCGGAGCAGCCGCAGGCAAACTGCGGCAATGCCGGAGCAGGAGAACAGAGATGAGCCTCGCTTCGCCTGACTCCGTGAGCAGCTTTTGAATTACTCTATCCTTTAGAGCTTTTTCACCATATACGCAAGAAAAAGCGGGCATATGCGGGCGGAACGGCGGCTTCCCCGCTCCGCCCCGGCGGCATGCCCCGTCCCGTTTGTCCGGTACGGTCGGAACTCCTTGCAAATACGACAAATCGATCTTATCCTTATGACAAAGAATGTTTGCACGGTTTGTCCCTTCCCCTTTTGGGAAGGGAGGATTCGTTTCATTTTCCGCAAACCACAGCGCGGCATTTTCCGCGCGGGAGGATTTCATGCAAGACCTGCGTAATGACACACGCTCCATGAGCATGGCCCGTTCCAGCGTGACCATCTTCATGCAGCAGGTGTACCTGTGGATGACCGCCGCTCTCGGCGTCACCGCCGTTACCGCCTACCTTACCGCGAGCAGCCCCGCTCTGCTGGGGCTCTTCTTCGGCGGCGGCATGCTCATGCCCATTATCCTGATGGTGGCCATCTTCGGTCTGGTCATCTATCTTTCCGCCGCCATTCACAAGCTGTCTGCCGGGGCGGCCACAGGCTTCTTCCTTCTCTATTCCGCCCTCATGGGCTTCTGGCTTGCGCCCGTGCTGCTGGTGTACAGCGGCGCATCCGTGGCCAGGGCCTTTATGGTGACTGCGGGCATGTTCGGCGGCATGAGCGTTTTCGGCATGGTCACCAAGCGAGACCTCTCCGGCATGGGCAGTTTCCTCATGATGGGGCTGTGGGGCATTATCCTCGCCAGCATCGTGAATATCTTCCTGAAAAGCACGCAGATGGACTTCGTCATCAGTGTGGTGGGAGTCATCGTGTTCACCGGCCTGACGGCCTGGGACACCCAGAAGCTGCGCCAGATGGGCGAAACCGCTCCCATTGAGGACAGCGTGGCCATTCGCCGCGGGGCCATCCTCGGCGCGCTTTCCCTGTACCTCGACTTCATCAACCTCTTCCTCATGCTGCTGCGGCTTTTCGGCAATCGCGACTGACGGCATATTGATACTGTCTGAACGGATTTGTTCCGGTACGGGGGAAAGAGCCCCCCGGACTCCATGATCATTCCGGGCCGCCGGGCGCACCAGCCCGGCGGCCCGAATATTTTCACGCGGCGCGACATGGCAACACGGCACATACTTCAGGATCTGCTGGCACCTCTCCTTTTCCCTCTTTCGTTCATCTACGGTGAGCTGACTGTCATGCGCCGCGCGGCGAAGGAAAGCAACCCGGTCTCCGGCCCCGCGTTCTTCGGAAATCCGCCTGTGCCCTGCGTTTCCGTAGGCAATATTTCCTGGGGCGGCACGGGCAAGACACCGGTTACCGCCTGGCTGCTGGAATGGGCCGCGGCACGCGGGCTGCACGCGGCGGTGCTGACGCGCGGCTACAGGGCCTGCCCTCCGCAGTTCCCCTTTCGTGTGAGGCCGGACGCGGGCGTTCGTGAGGCGGGCGACGAACCGCTCATGCTGGCCCGGCGTTACGCCTCCTCCACTGTTATGGTTGACCCCCGCCGCTCCCGTGCTGCCGCCCGCCTGATGCTCGACGCGGAAGAAAGCGGCTGCCGCCCGCCGGACATGTTCATTCTCGACGACGGCTTTCAGCACATTTCCATGGGACGGCATCTCGATCTGGTGCTGATGGATGCGGATGACTTCGAGCCAGGTTCCCGCTCCAACTGGAACAGAGTCATTCCCGCCGGAACATGGCGCGAACCGCAAAGCGCGCTGACTCATGCGGACGCCTTCCTGATCAAGACCACCAGAGAAAAATGGCCCGGACTCGCAGCAGCCATGACATCCCGTCTCGCGCCCTTTGCCAGGCCGGTTTTCGCCTTCGCCCTGCAATGCCGGGGGCTGGTTTACTGTCCGCCGAACGACGAACTGGTTTCCGAAAACGCGCCTCCCATGGTATCCATCCCCGCGCCCTCTCCTGACATACCGCTTCCCGAAGATCTGGCCGGGCCGTATCTCCTTGTTTCCGGCGTGGGGAATCCCGGACTGGTGAAGGAAACGGCAACGGCATTCATGGGAGCGGAACCTGCACGGGTGGCATGTTTTCCTGATCACCACGCATATACCCTGGCCGATGCCATTGTGCTTGCCGATTACGACATGCCCGTCCTCTGCACGGCCAAGGATGCCGTCAAGCTTTCAGGGCTGGGACTACCCCGGCTTTATGCTCTGGATGTCGAAGCGGACTTCTTCGCTTCCCTGAGCGACTCAACTTCAACCGCGCCCGGCATACCTTTCTCCGCATGGTGGGGGAGGTGGTGGCGCGAATGGCAGCGGCGCAGCGGCGCTGCCTGCACAGAGAACACCCCTTGAAAAAACAAGAACTTTCCTCTTTTTCCGATAACGCCCTGCGCGGTGAAATTCTTGCCGTGCTTCCCCCCGGCGCTCCCCTGCGCCTGGACGACATCATGCGAAGGCTGGGCCTGGCCCGGCGGGCCAAGCGCGCGGTGCTTGAAACACTGCGCGGACTGGCAGATGAGGGACTCGTCATTCACCTGCGCGGCGGGGCATGGACGCCTGCATCCCGCCTGAAACGCCTGCGCGGCATCCTCTCCGTCCAGCGTTCCGGAGCCGCATTTGTGCGCCCCGAAAACACATCCGGCAAACGCCCGGATGACATCTTTATCGCGCCCGGAGAACTCGGTGAAGCCTGGGACGGCGATACTGTGGAAATTTCCCTTTTTCCCCGGCCGAATGCCGGCGCGCACGGGCGCCGCGCCGGACTTCATGCCGAAGGCCGCGTGCTTGCCGTGCTGGAACGTCCCCGCCGGCAGTTGACCGCGCGTGTTCTGCGCTGTTCCCCGCCGGCTCATCCCCTTGCCTCTTCCGTGTCGGCCGTGCTTTGCCGTCCCGCAGATCCCCGCCTGGATATGGAGCTTCTGGTCGACGTATCCGGACTGCCCCATCCCCCTGCCGAGGGTGAACTTCTGCGCGTCACAGCAGGAGACAGGCTTGACACATCCGGTTCCTCTCCCGGACTTTCCGCCGCAAACAGCCGCATTTCCCGGCGCAGGGAACATCCTTCGCGCCGGAAGGGAGTTTTCCGCCCTCTTCCGCCCTTATGGTCGGCTACAGCGCTGGAGTCGCTGGGACGGGAAGACGATGCCCGCGTTCAGGAAGATTTGACAAAGCTCAACCACCGCATTCCCACAACCTTTCCCGACAACGCCCTGACGGAAGCCGAGAGGGCGGCCGCAGAACCTCCTGCGGCCGCTTCCGGCCTGAAGGATATGCGTTCGTTCTCCTTCGTCACCATTGATGGCGAGGACGCCCGGGACTTTGACGATGCCGTCTTTGTCACCCGCGATGCCGGAGGCTGGCGGCTGCTGGTGGCCATCGCCGACGTTTCCCATTATGTGCGTCCGCGCGGCCCGCTGGATCGCGAAGCTTTCGAGCGCGGCAACTCCTGCTATTTTCCCTCCTCCGTGGAGCCCATGCTGCCCGAGGCACTGAGCAACGGCGCGTGCAGCCTGCGCCCCGGAGAAGACCGCCGGGCGATGATCGCCGATATCAGTTTTGATCGCGGGGGAATCCCTGTTTCCGCACGTTTTTCCAACGCCCTGATCCGTTCCCGCGCGCGCCTCACCTATACCCAGGTCGAGAATATGCTGAAGAAACGGGAGGGAACTGCGTTCCCGCAATCTTCACGGCTGTCCTCTTCCCGTCCCGGCGAAATTCCTCCGTCGTTTCCCGCGCCTGAACTCTTCGCCATGCTGGAGGACGCAGCGGAGCTGGCCGGGCTGCTGATCAGAAAACGCCATGGCGCCGGAGGACTGGATTTCGATCTGCCGGAAGCGGAGTTCAGCATGGAAAACGGCAGGGTGACAGGAGTCGGCAACCGCGAACGCCTGTTCAGTCACCGCCTCATTGAAGCGTTCATGGTCGCGGCCAACGAAGCCGTGGCCCGCTTCCTCACGGAAAGGCAAGTCCCGTTCCTGTACCGCGTGCACCCCGCTCCTTCCACGGAAAAGCTGGAAGAACTGGCACGCGGGCTGAATGCCACAGGGCTGGAACTGCCGCTGCCCTCTCCCGCAAAATCCGTGAAGAGCGCGGACTGGCTGCCGGGCCTCCTGAACGCGGCGCGCAACAGAAACGATCTGCGGCCGGAACAGATTTTCCTTGTCAACCGGCTCTGTCTGCGCGCCATGATGCAGGCCCGTTATGATCCGGAAGAGGACGGCCACTTCGGGCTGGCGTCGCGCTGCTACTGCCATTTTACTTCCCCCATCCGCCGCTATGCCGACCTGATCACGCACCGCGCGCTCAAATATGCGCTCGGACTTGATCCGGGAGGAACCATTCCCGCCGGGCACAAGCTGCTGGCCGCGGCCGAACGCTGCAATGAACGCGAACGCGCGGCACAGGACGCGGAGAGGGAAATCACCCGCCGTTTCGGCTGCCTGCTGCTGCAGGCACGGATTGGGGAAAACTTCAACGGCGTCATCTGCGGGGTGACGCATTTCGGCCTGTTTGTCGAACTGGAAGGAATGCCGCTGGAAGGCATGATCCGCGTGGAAACGCTGGGGCAGGACTATTTCGAGTATGATGCCGAGCGGCAGGAACTGCGCGGCACGACCGGAAACGAGGCCTACCGCCTGGGGCAGGGCGTCAAGGTACGCCTGATCGGAGTCAATCCCGGCAGACTTGAAATCAATCTTGCCCTGTACGGCGGGGGACACCGGCCGGCCCGGAAGGGACAGAAAAAAGCCCTTGCCGGAAAAACGCGCTCCCCCCGACGCCATGACGCTGTGAAAGCTGCACGGGTGAAGCGCGCCTCTTCCCGAAGCGAAATCCCGGGAAAAAAAAGGAAGAAGGATGACAACACGCGTTCCCGGCGGACAGGGTTTAAAGCTTGACAGACTTTTTTTCCGGGATTAAAAAACATGGTTCGGCATTATTCTGAAATATATTCTGCGTCTTTTTTCCCCCGGCGGGAAGAACGACGGGCATGAAAAGAGCGCCTTCCGGCGCAAGCTCATACTCATTTCGCGCTCCGGCGCGATGCAGGAGGCAATATGGCCCGCATTACCGTGGAAGATTGTCAGCAGCGCGTGGACAACCGTTTTTTGCTGGTGCAGATGGCCATCAAGCGTGTGCACCAGTACCGTGAAGGCTATGAGCCGCTGGTAGACTCCAAGAACAAGGAGGTCGTCACCGCCCTGCGTGAAATCGCCGCCGGCAAAATTCTGCCCGAAGACCGCCGTTTCTATACCCCGCTGGAGGAAGGCGCCTCCCCCGTTCTGGACGACTAGCCTTGCAGGGGCCGCATTTCCATGAGTCAGCGCGATTTTTATGAAGTACTCGGCGTGACGCGCAGCGCCAGCGCCGAGGAGATCAAGCACGCCTATCGCAAGCTTGCCCTGCAGTACCATCCGGATCGCAATCCGGACAATCCCGAGGCGGAACAGAAATTCAAGGAAGCAGCCGAAGCGTATGATACGCTGCGCGACCCGGAGCGCAGAGCCAACTATGACCGCTACGGGACAGCCGATCCCTTTGGCGCGGGACGCGGCGGTTTCTCCAGCGCGGAAGACATTTTCTCCCAGTTCGGTGACATCTTCGGTGATCTGTTCGGCTTCGGTTCCCGCACGCGAGGCGGCCCTCGCCCCGAAGCGGGGGCGGATCTCCGCTACAACATGAAGATCAGCTTCCGCCAGGCGGCAAGCGGTACGGAAGTGCCCGTCACCATTCCCCGTCATGTGGAATGTGACGAGTGCCATGGCAAGGGAACCGCTCCAGGCACAAGTACCGAACCATGCAAACAGTGCGGCGGTACAGGACAGGTGCGCCACTCCCAGGGCTTCTTCCAGATCAGCGTCCCCTGCGGCGCGTGCGGAGGCCAAGGGTATACCATTCCCCATCCCTGCCCCAGGTGCAAGGGCAAGGGAACCATCCTCCAGAATCGCGAGCTGACCGTGCGCATTCCGGCGGGTGTCTATACCGGCGCCCGGCTGCGCCTGCGCGGAGAAGGCGAGGCAGGCGTACACGGCGGCCCTCCGGGCGATCTTTATGTGGTTCTGACGGTAGAGGATGACAAGACCTTCGAGCGTGACGGCCAGAACCTCATCTATGTCACGGAAATCAGCTTCCCTCAGGCCGCGCTCGGCGCACGCATAGAAGTGCCCACACTTGCGGACCCCATTGAGCTTGACATCCCCAGGGGAACGCAGAGCGGCGCCGTTTTCCGGCTTCAGGGCAAGGGCCTGCCCTATCCGGGCGAGAAGCGCGTGGGCGATCTGCTTATCGAAGTGCGAGTGCTGACCCCCACCAGGCTGTCCGAAGACCAGATCCGTCTGCTCAAAGAATTTGAGGAAGCCACCAAAGCCAAAGACTCCGGTATTGCCGGCAAAGTCAAAAAGGCCATGGACAAGCTCGGAAAGGCGGTCAAGGGCTGAGCCTCCGGAGTTTACATGCCCGGAACTTGACATGGCGCCGTTTTCCGGCATATACACGACAACACGCCAGCTTAGCTCAGATGGTAGAGCAACTGATTCGTAATCAGTAGGTCGTCAGTTCAATTCTGACAGCTGGCTCCATGAACAGCAGGGATCCGAGTTTTTTCGGATCCTTTTTTTGTCGCCTCTTCCGTAGTTCATTCCGATGCCTCCTTCCTGCCGTTCCATGGCACTTTCTTTCATTTTGCTGCAGGAAAGAACCGCAGGCGGAGCCGCTGTTCAACTTCGCGGAGATAAAACTTGAACACTTCGCTGCCAGTTCGCCTCAAACTTATACGAAATGGCATGCCACAGGCAGAATTTGCTGCATTGGTGGGGCTTCATAAAAGTTCATGGGGAAGATTTGAGCGGGGAGACTCTGAACCGTCAAGTTCAGATTTGAAATCTGTATGTTCTATTTTGAATAGAAGTGCCGGATGGCTCCATTTCTGAACACGATCAAGAAAAAATATCACTGCAGTCAACTATTCAAAAAACCGCCAACTCCACCATGATAAGGAAGCCCTGCTATGCGAGGACGGGGAACTTCGGGAGAAGGCTGCCCGACTGGAGGAGCGTAAACGCAGATACGAACTCACTCACGGCTTTCGTGCGGAAAGCAGCGAAGTCGGCTCCCGAGCATTAAAAAAATAGCCCTGGTTTTATGTCAGAATCGACATATGACATGGCTTTTTTCGTTCTCGAGTATCGTGACAACTTGCCCATAAAAGGGCCTCCCGTTCTCAACTCTTACTCGACGCCTTTTTCTTTCTCCCGATTTCCCGCAAGCCCCCACCAGTCCAACAACAGGCCATCATCCGTCCAGTTCGATCCGCTTGATCCGCCATTCTCGGCCATCATGACGGCCTACAGCCGCATAATTATCCCCAAACGGGGATATCCGCCATGGAAAAGCGCATCAGGAATATCGAACACGCCGTGGTCCTGAATCTGACGGATATGGTGACATACCAGCCAGGCCAGCTCGTCAGCAAGACGCCGGCATAAACCAGACACCACAATGTAACGCTGTTTGTCTTTGACAAGAACGAGGAAATCAGCGCGCAGACTCTCCCGGCGACGCGCCGGTCACGGCTCCGGACGGCGAGGAGAGAGTCTCCATCAACGGAAAGGAGCATCTGCCGCATGCAGGGGAAAGCATTGTCATACCCGCCGGAGTTCTCCACGCCGCATATGCGCCGGAACGCTTCAAGATGCAATGACGGTCCTGTTTCCCGGCAGACGGGACACAGCGGGCTGTTCCCTGCCTCTTGGCTGCTCATATCGACAGGACGCCTGTCCGCAGAAGAGCAGGCAACTTCAGGATATGGGGTTCGCGTCTCCATGGCGGGAATGGCAGGCCCCGTGTTCAATCCGGCAGAGGATGCCTTTCCGTGAAGACGGGTTAATCAGTTCCGCGCTCCATGCGGCGCGCGCGTTCTCCGGCCAGAAACTTTCGCACCATGGCCTCCACGGGTTCCATGGCGATGCCGCGCATGTCAGGAGTATCCGTATCGGGAGTGACGCAGTCATCATATTTCCCCAGTGTTCCCCATACAGTGGCAGAGTACCGTGTGGTTACGGACAATACCGGCACATCCAGGGCGGCAGCCACATGGGTAGGCCCGCTGGACCCGGCGACCATGGCGCAGCAGGTCTGCAAAAAGGCTCCGCTTTCCTGCAGGGTGCGTCCGGTGAAATACGAAAGGCGCGGGTTGCTTACACCGGCAAATCCCTTGAGAAGAGGCTGATCCGAAGGTCCCGTTAAAATGACGATATCCAGATCCTCTTCCGTTTCCAGCAAACGCAGCGCCAGCGTCCGAAATTTTTCCACAGGCCAGCGCTTCGTCACCTTCTTGATGTTGCCCACAAACAGAGCCAGCCTCAAACGTCCCGGCATGAGGGGAAAACTCCGCCGCATGGCCTGCGTCAGTTCCCCCGGCACGACAAAATCCATATGCGGCGAGGCTGCCGGTATGCCGATGGCGTCCAGTTTTTCCAGCATGTCCAGCGTGACCTGAACTCTGCCCCCTCCCCGGGGAAGATTTGTATATGTGTTGCCATAGCCCCAGCGTATCCTGCCTCCGCGCAGGGGCGCCCCGCTGAACCCAACACGTTCGGGGACCCCTATCAGCATGCTCAGAAAACTGGCACTGCGGGAATTGCTGTTGAATACCAGCGCGGCATCATAACGCTCGGCGCGCAGGCGCGACACAAGTTTCCCCCAGCTCAGGGGGTGCCTGCGGTCAAAAACATGAATGCCGTCAAGATACGGATTGCCGCATATGGCCGGGGAATTATGGGCGGAAGCCAGCATATCAAGCCGGATATCCGGCAGGGCCTGCCGTATCGCCCGTATGCATGGAGTAGTCACCAGCATGTCGCCAATCCGATCCGTACGAATCAGAATCAGTTTCCGCCACCGGGAAATCTCCGGCTTGCGGGGCAGAGGTTCCTGCGTCATGTCGACTCCTTCAGCATCAGGCGTGGCGAGTAACGAGAGACGCAGTATATGTGCCCTTTTCCCCTGTTGCAATACTCTTGCGGACATTCCGGACGAGGCGGAGAAATACGCGGGCGCAATCAGCGGAACATGCGGTTCGGATATGTCTCCGCGCCTGGAACCGACCCATGACGCAGACGTCGGTCCTTCAGGTTTGACAAGTCAGCCGCAACAGGGAAAAATTATCTTTTTTCCGGGAACAAAACACAGCCCGACATGTCCCATCGGACACAACATGCTGCGAGGCCGCCATGCGCTACTGGATATTCAAGAGTGAACCCGACTGTTTTTCCCTGGATGATCTGGCGAATTCACCGAACCAGACCACGGCATGGGACGGAGTACGCAATTATCAGGCCCGGAACTTCATGCGTGACGACATGAGAGCGGGAGACCTGGGATTCTTTTATCACAGCGGCAAGACCCCCGAGATCGCAGGACTGGTGGAAGTGGTGAGGGAAGGATACCCCGATCACACCGCGCAGGATCCGGACGCCAACCACTTCGACCCTGCCGCCACTCCGGAAAATCCCCGCTGGTACATGGTGGATGTAAAACTGATCAAACGCTTCAATCCGCCCGTTTCCCGCGCGCTGCTGCGCCGTCAGGCCGCTCTGCTGGGCATGGAACTTCTGAAACAGGGGTCCCGACTGTCCGTGCTGCCCTGCGAAGAAGATGCCTTCACCTACATTGAACACATGGCCGAAGAACTCGCGAAAGGTTCTGCCGCCTTCTGACGGCACACATCCTTGGGCAGGTGAAGACGACATGGCCATGAGCATGCCCGGCAAAGGCTGAAGCCTGGAAAACAGGGAACGCAAAGAAGAGTTTCCCCATACCGGGGGCAGAATTTCTCCCTCCTTCCCCGGAGTCTGCGGCACTGACGCGCGCGGCCCGACGCAACCCTATTGCCGGGCCGTTTCCTTCCGGAACGCCTCAATACCCTTCCGGAAGGCTGCCGATCCCGCCGGCCATGACCAGTCTTCGCAATGGAGGGGAAAAGATGAACGGGCACTTTGCGATTTTTGCCAGCAGCCGGAAGCGGAGCGGCTGGATTTTCCGGCAATATGCCCGACCCGGCTCCGACAGCCGGGCATTAAACACGGCAGAAAGCTCTCCCGCGCTTTCAAACGCATAGCTCATGCCTTCCAGGGAACTGGGACTGACAAGACCAGCCGCCTCCCCCACAAGAAAGACATCTTCGCCTCCGCAGCAGATATCCGCCGGGCCTGCAGGACGAAGCACGGCGCATGCCTCCGTGCGGATCGGACGTTCCAGCGGAAAGCCCCGCCCGCGCATGGCAAGCTTCAGTTCCTCGAAACGCCGCCGGGCATGCCGGGGCGTGAACGCTCCGCCGAAAACGAAGTACCCGTTCTTTGTCAGCCCCCATGCGTAACAGTCCGTAAGCCGCTCATCAAAGATGCAGGCGTAGTGCGGACGGGGATGTCTGTCTTCAAACCATTGCTGAATGGCGGTGTACGTCCGGATGCGGGCGCGGGGAAAGAACGTCCTTCTGACCAGAGACGCGGCGCCGTCAGCGCCCACAACAAATGTCGCCCCGGCTTCGTTTTCCCGTCCTCCCTCCCGCCATCTGATCTGGTATCCCGCCGCCCCCCGCGTAATGGAAGTGCAGCGCGCGGGTCTCCGGATATCGACATGGGAAGGAATCAGCGAAATCAGCCACAGATCGAAGGCATGTCTGTCCAGATTGATGTAGCAGCGCGGGTACTCGCGTACCCTTCCCGAAGGGCCGTCCAGCGTCCGTACGGAAAAAATCTGCGGATCGACCAGAAGACGTGTCGGCAGGGAAAGTGCGGAGCGCGCCAGCGCTCTTTGCGCGTCAGGCGCAAGCAGACCGCCGCAGGGCTTGCGGAACCCCTCCTCCCCTCCCTTCCTGTCCAGCGCCAGAACGCGAAACCGGGGAGAAAGAAGGCGGGCCAGCGTAGCCCCCGCCGGGCCAAGCCCGATTACAGCTATATCGTAATGCCCGGCCATGCGCTCAGGCCTGCCCGCAGCATCTTCCATCCAGGCCGCAGGCCGCGCCTTCGGCAAAACCGCCGTTTCTGCCGGAGAGCGCCGCCTCCAGTCCGGCCCGTACCGTCTCGTACGGCGCATAGCCGCGCGCCAGAAGTTCGCGTCCGCCCTCCCCTTCCAGGTACAGCGTGGGGTACAGGCGAAACTCTCCCATGATGTCCGAGGCCTCGGCGGCCTCTTTTTCCGCGCGCACGCGGACGGCAGGGTCGGCCCGTGCCGCCTCGAACGCGGCTGCTTCCACACCCCAGCGCGATGCAATATCGAGCTGAACCGATATGTCAAGCACATCCCGGCCCTCGGCATAAAAGGCATGCTGGAACGCTTCCATCTGCTCAAGTTCATGCCCCGGCGCGAGAGTTTTCAGCACGGCAAGCGGAAGCCCTGTTTCCGGGGAATGCATGCGCCAGTCCGGCCCGCCGCTCCCCGCATCCTCCAGAATCTTCAGAAATGCGCCTGCGGATTGTCCGGTAGTTGTTTCCAGACGGGCGAAAAACTCCCGGATGGAGGGGTGTTCCTCCTTCATTTCGGAAAGGGTCAGCGCTTCATCCACAAGATCGCCGCCCAGCACACGAACGGAAGTTCCAGGATAGTCGGCGAGAATGCGCCGCATTACCGGCCCGAAGCCGTAGCACCACGGACAGAATACGTCGGAAAGATAAAGCAGGTTCATCTGGCATTCCTTGAACAGTTTCAACGTGAGACAGCTCTATCCGAAAGCGCGGAAAAACAAAAGCCCGCCGCCCCGAAATGCGCCGGGGCAGCGGGCCGCACACAGCCGGCAAAAAGATCAGGCCAGCCGTGCCACCGCGTCCAGCGCGGCATTGTAATCGGGTTCCCTGGTAATTTCGGGCACGATTTCACTGTATGCCAGGGTTCCGTCCGGAGCCACCACAAAAACGGCTCGGGTCAGCAGGCGCAATTCCCTGATCAGCACGCCGTATTTCAGGCCGAAATCCGTTCCCTTATGGTCGGAAAGCGTTTCCACCGCCCTGACTCCCGCCGCGCCGCACCAGCGGGCCTGAGCGAAAGGCAGATCGCAGCTCACCGCCGCGATACGCACCTTGTCGGACAAATTGGCCGCCGCGGTGTTGAAACGGCGCACTTCCATGTCACACACCGGCGTGTCCAGCGAGGGCACGCTGAGCAGAACCAGAATCCCGCCTTCATACTCTCCGAGCGTCCGGGGTTTCAGATCATTGGTCAGAACGGTGAAATCAGGGGCCTTTTCTCCCACCCGGGGACGGCTCCCTTCCAGATGCAGGGGAGCGCCTTCCATGGTAACGGTATTCATCAAACATTCCTTTATGGTTTGCGATTTCCCCCTTCCGGAGGGAATATCCCGGCAAAGCCGACAAAATCCTTTTTCGTCAGGCTCTGCCGATAGAATAGTGTTGATAGCGTTGCACGGGGCGTATCGTTTTACTCCGGCACAGACGGCAGGGAATATTGCTGCAGCGCAGCCCGTGTCCATACTGGCGAAAGGCAGCATGTATCCACGGCCGGCTCGCTTGCGCCTCGTGAAGCTGCGCTTCTCTCGGCTCCGCGAAACATTGCTTCCGTGACCTCCTGACGGCGCTCGAGCGGCTTTGCCGATACACGCTCTCGCTTGCGTTTTGCGCGGAAAACGCTGCGCTCGCACTGCTCCCCTCTCACTGCCGCATGACCATGCGGCGGGGGGAGCGTCGCTCCATACGCGCTGACGTGCGTACTTCCGGCGGTCAAGGATATGTTCAACGCTATTCCACGACAGAGCCTTTCGTTTAAAGTCAGGCACAGAGGCTAGTATGGAATGCTTCATCTGTCAAGAATCATTCCTGATACGTTCTGTTGCAGTATCGTGCCGACGTAACCGCGCCGGACGGCATCTACCTGATTACGCTGACAATATACTTTCCGTTTTTCACTTCCACGCCGTGGTTGTCGTGGCCGAAGCCGGGGAATTTGCGGTCATACGCTTCCAGCGCCTTCAGATAGCCGAGAACGGGGCCTTCCGCCCCGCCCGCGTTTTCGCCGGGCATGAGCAGCGGAATGCCCGGAGGATAGGGAACGATGCCCGTGGCAAGAGTGCGGTTGGCGCATGCGTCAAGATCGACCTGCTCGATTTCATTGCGTACCAGACGCTCATACGCCAGAGAAGGAGACATGTCGGCCCGGGGCAGGAGAGAAAACGCCTCGCCCAGCAGGCTGGTGGTGCGCAGGGACTTCATCGCCTCGAACATTTCCGCGCACAGGTCGCGCAGCCCCATGCCCGCATAGCGTTCGCCCCACGCTTCCATCAGGGAGGGCAGAACGCGATCCAGCGGGGCATTGGCGTCGTAATCGCTCTTGAAGCGCAGCAGCGTGTTGATCAGCGTGCCCCATTTTCCCTTGGTCACACCGATGGAAAAAAGGAAAAGAATGGAGAAGTCGGCCGTCTTTTCGACAACAATGCCGTCTCCATCCAGATAGGCCGTCAGCACGGAGGCCGGGATGCCCCATTCTTCCAGCCCGCCGTCGCGGCGCACGCCGGGCGTGGTGATGGAAACCTTGATCGGATCGAGCATGCAGTAGTTTTCCTCCAGCTTCCCGAAGCCATGCCAGGAATCGCCGGACCTGAGCGTCCAGCAGTCCGGACAGGAGGCCAGATGCTCCTCTTCCGCCTGCCAGAAGGGGACTTCCCGCCCGTCCGCATTCTTTACCGTATCCGGCTGCCAGACATTCACGAACCACTCGCCTCTTTCCACCTCTTCCGCATGGATGCGGGAAACGAGGCGGCGAAAGGCCACGGCCTCATGAATGGCTTCGTCGGTCAGCGCCTTTCCGCCGGGGCCGTCCATCATGGCGGCGCTCACATCGTTGGAAGCGATGATCGCATAGTTGGGAGAGGTGGAGGCATGCATCATGAACGCTTCATTGAAGCGGCTGTGGCTGATGGGGTTGCGCCCCTCGCGCACATGAATCATGGATGCCTGGGAAAGCGCCGCCAGCAGCTTGTGTGTGGACTGGGTAGCGAACACCGTGGGCTTGTCCGGGCTGTGTTCGGCAGGGTCCCCGTACATGGCGAAACGTCTTTCATACATGGGGTTGAAACGGGCATATCCATACCATGCCTCGTCAAAGTGCAGGCGATCCACGCTCTGCCCCAGCAGTTCTTCCACTCTTTCCACATTATAGCACAAGCCGTCGTAGGTTGAATTGGTAACTATGGCGTGTACGGGAGCGGGGTCGACATCGCTCGTGACCAGGGGATTCTCCGCAATGGAACGGGCTATGGCTTCTCTGGTCATATTTTCCGGAGGAATGGGACCGATGATGCCGTAGTGGTTGCGGGTGGTAAGCATATAGACGGGCACTGCGCCGGACATGGTGATGGCATGTTCAATGGACTTGTGGGCATTGCGATCGCACAGGGCCACCTGCCCGCGCGTGACGGAGGCCATCATGATCACGCGGTTGGAGGTGGAAGAGCCGTTGGTGACATGATAGGATCGGTGCGCTCCGAATACCCTGGCAGTATATTTCTCTCCTTCTCCTATGGGGCCGGAGTGATCCAGCAGCGATCCCAGCTCGCCCACGGAAATGGACAAATCCGAACGGAACAGGTTTTCTCCGAAGAAGTCGAAGAACGCCCTTCCCGCCGGGGCCTTCATGAAGGCCGTGCCCCCGGTATGCCCCGGCGTATGCCAGGAATACTCGTGCGTCATGGAGAACCGGGCCAGCGCCTCAAACATGGGCGGCAGCAGATGTTCACGGTAATGGCGCAGTGCGGCCATGACGCGCCCGGCAATAAACGCCGCGCTGTCTTCGAAAAGCCAGATGAAGTCGCTTGCAATCTGGAGAATTTCAAGGGGAATCTGCGCTGCGTTTTCCCTGTCGGTGAACAGAAAAAGCGGCATGGAGACGTTGCGGGAGCGCAGGGTTTCCGCCACATGACGGGCGGGCCTGTGCGACAGGGCGTCATCCATATCCCAGTCCAGCAGCAGCGCCTGGATCATCGGATCGGAAACCAGCAGCATTTCCGCGTCAAAGGCGGTCTGCGCCGTCAGCACGGCCACGCCGCTTTCCTCAAGCTGCTCCCTGAGCTTGCGCACCAGGCGGCCCGCTGCGCAGTCATTGGCGCATTCGCTGTGCGCGAGCAGAATCTTCATGCCCAGCTTGCGCGGGTCCTGGTTGGTCGAAAGTATCATGAAAAGACTCCTTGGTTTTACGGAACAATATGAAATGCCGGATGCAGGAAGGCGCTCATTCCCCTCCGGAGGGAGAACGGAAGACCGCCTGCGTCCGGCGGTCCTGCCGCTTTCAGGATGAAACAGCTTCTTCCGCCGTACCCGCCGAAGGCCGCCCGGGAGCTTCCGGCGCGGATTCCTCGATCAGATGACGGGGCAGAGGAGCGCGGCGCTGCTGGGTAGACGGGCGCGTTTCGACGGAAAGCCAGAACGTGACGGCCAGCACCGCGACAGTCACCGCGAGAGTGAGCCAGCGCACCCATTGCGGCGACACGCCTCCGGTATGCGCAAGCCCTTCTTCAATTTCCCTCTTGCGGGTGATGGCTGCGGAATACAGCACTATGGTGGCGATCACGAAAATAAGGGACCATCTGGTCTGTTCGCCGTTCGAGCCGATCAGCGCGGTCAGACAATATACCGCGCCCACGAATCCGATGACTATGTAGAGAAAGTGCTGGTTGGGAGTCAGTACCCTGTAGCCCAGCACCTTGATGGCGATGCAGGAATAGATGTAGGGCAGCAGGGTCATGATCACCGCGATGGAGGCCAGTTTGCCGAACTGCTGGCTGGCCGTGGGCGACATGGTGGCAAGCACCTGCAGGCTCATGAGCGCGGCCACGATGATCAGTCCGGAGGACGGCACGCCTTTCCTGTTGACGCGGGAGAAGACATTTCCGAAAAGTCCGTCATCCGCGGCGGCCTTGGCGCTCTGCCCCACCAGCAGCGTCCAGCCGGCCAGGGAACCGAGACAGCCCACGGCGGCGCACAGGGCCACCGCGTTCGCGGCGGCATCACCAAGAGCAAGACGGGCCGCGTCGGCAAAAGGCGCGGAAGAGGCAAGCAGCTCCCTGTTGGGGATCATGCCCATGATCACGGAGGAACTGAGCACATAGCAGACTCCCGCCAGAATCACCCCGCCGATGGTGGCGATGGGCACATTGCGCCGGGGATTTTTAACCACACCGGCGGATACGGACGCGCTTTCCACCCCGATAAACGCCCACAGGGTGAAATTCAGCGTGCCCGAAACGGCATGTACGGAGCTGCCTCCCGAGACGTTCCAGCCGGAACTGAACAGTTCGGGCCTGAACCAGAACCAGCCGAGCAGAGCCGTGCCGATGATGGGTACAAGCGCGAAGATGGTGGTCACGGACTGAATGCGGCCCACGAGTTTCGGACCCAGCATGTTTGCGTAGGCGAAAAACCAGATTACAAAAATCTGGGCGAAGGCGAACACGTAAGGGTTATGCAGCGCAGGAAAAAAATGAGTCAGATAGCCGATGCCGGCCACGGCCAGCCCCACATTGCCGATGACGTTGGCAATCCAGTAGACCATGTTGGTCTGGTATCCCATATAATCGCCGAACGCCTTGCGGGTATACGCATAAGGGCCGCCCGCAGCCGGATCGATGCTCGCCAGCCTGGAGAAGGTAAGCGCAAGGGCCACGGCCCCCACGCAGGTAATGAGCCAGCCGATGACGGCAATGCTGCCATAGGCTGCCAGATTGGCCGGAAGCATGAATACCCCCGAGCCCATCATGTTGCCCGCCACCATCAGCGTGGCGGCGACAACGCCTATCTTGCCGCTTTCGCTTTGTGCCGCTTCCTGAACCATGAGATATCCTTTTTTGAAATCCCTTACCTGAAAAAATATCCGGGGCCTTCGTCCGGGAAGCCCCCTGCCCTCTCCCGTCAGGAGCATGCCGACCTCAACATGCCCGGTTCTGCGCGGAGCGAGTCTCCCCTCTGCCGCGGGCCGGAACATGGGGCTTCGGCCGCAATGCCTTCCATGACGTCAGACACTAGGAGGGGGGAAGTGAGTTTACAATGATAAAGGCTGTGCCGGATTCCGGCTGACGGAAGACATGAAAACAGCACCGCGCGATCCGCATGCGCGGGCTGGCGCTCCCGCTCCGACGCCGCATTGACAGCATTTCAAAAGGCCGTACAAGAAAAGGATGAACACGCCATATTCCCGCCCAGGAAACGCGCTCTCCGGCCCCCGGCTTGTCAGATGGCAGCCGCTGCCCGATCTTGCGCTTTTTCTCGTCGTCAATATCCTGATCTTCTTTTCCGCGCGTCTGGCGCTGCTGTATTTCCTTCTGCCGGATATCGCCAGAACGGATCACATCCTGCGCGCGCTGTACATCGGCCTCAAGTTCGATGCCCGATGGGCGGTATTTCTCGCCCTGCCTCTGGCCCTTGTCTGGGCATGGCCACAGGCCGAGCGCGCAGCCGCGGATTCCGGCCCCAGCCTGCTCCGCCGCCTGCTTGTCGGCATTGAAACGCTGCTGTTCGGCCTTCTGGCCCTGCTCTATGTTTTTGACTTCGGCTTCTTTTTCTATCTGCGCCAGCGCATCGACATGACGGCCCCGGGCTATGTGGATGATCCCGCCATCGCCCTGAACATGGTATGGGAAAGTTATCCCGTCATTGCCCTTGCGCTGCTGCTACTTGCCGCACTCGTGCTGTACGCCCGCGGAGTCTCCTGCCTGCTGCGCCGCCACCGGACGGCCTGGGTGGGGTCCGCTCCCGCCGCATTGCAGGACGTCCCCGTCATTTCCCGCAAGCGCCGTGCGCTGCTCACCCTGCTGGGCTTTGCCGGCATGTTCCTTCTGGGATACGGGCAAATCAGCTCCAATCTCTTTCCGCTGCGCTGGAGCAACGCCTATTTCAGCGAAGACAACGCCATTGCCACGCTGGCCCTGCACCCGGCACAGAACCTCTTTGACACCAGACGCGGGGCGGAAGCCGTCAAACCGGACTGCGCGGCGGCTCTGGCGGCATATCCCCGCATGGCCGCATGGCTGGGCCTGAAGCCTGAACCCGTCACAAGCTGTGACGACATTTCCTACGCGCGGCTTTACGTCCCTTCCACGCCTCTGCCTCCGGACAGACGGCCCAATATCGTCATCATCCTCATGGAGTCGCTGTGCTGGGCCAGGACATCGCTTGCTCCGGCCTATCCGGGCAGTGATTTCATTGAGCCGACCCCCTTTCTGAAGGAACTGGCAGCCAAAAGCCGCTATTATCCCAACTTCTATTCCCCCAGCCGCCCCACGGCGCGCGGCATTTTCAACACGCTTATAGGCATTCCGGATGTGAACTTCGACGGGGGAACCTCTTCACGCAATCCCCAGATTGTGGATCAGGCCATCGTTTTCAACGAACTCGCGGGCTATGAAAAATTCTACAATATCGGAGGCAGCGCCAGCTGGGCCAATGTGCGGGGACTCATCCAGCATAACGTCAAAGGCATCCGGCTCAACGAGGAAGGCTCATGGAAGGCCCCCAACATGGACGTATGGGGCGTGGCGGATATTGATCTGTTCAAGGAATCCGTCCAGTTGTTCAGCCAAAGCTCCGCCCCCTTCGCGGCGGTTATTCAGACAGCTTCCTTCCACCGCCCCTACACCATTCCGGAACAGCGCGACGGCTACGAAATCCCGCCTGCGCCCTCTGCGGAACAAATCCGCTACTATGGCTTCGACAGTGCGGAAGAATTCCAGTCCCTGCGCTTTTCGGATTTCGCCCTGCGCCGCTTTTTTGAAGAGGCGGAAAAACAGCCGTGGTTCCGGAATACCATTTTCGCCATCTTCGGCGATCACGGGCTGTACCACGCGCCCACCTTCACCCCGCCGGCCTATCTGGCCTGTTCGCTTCAGGCATGGAACACGCCGCTCCTGCTGTACGCGCCGGGCGGCCATATTCCGCCGGGAAAGGATGAGGCTCCCCACTCCCAGCTCGATATCTTCCCCACTCTGGCATCGCTCACCGGCGTCCCCTTCCGGAGCAATACACTCGGCCGCAACATGCTTGCCCCGGGCAATGACCAGAACGCCATGGTGTTCATTTCCGAAAACATCACCCGCATGCTCATCAAAGACGGCTATATTTACCGCAATACGCCGGAATCACTGTACCGTCTTGATGCCCCCGAGCTGGAAAACCTGCTGGAAAGGGAGCCGGAGCGGGCCGACGCCATGCGCCGGACGCTCAGTGACTTCTATGAAACCACCAAATTTCTTCTGTACAATAACGGCAAAGCCCGACTGAACGCGGTGAGACCCCAGATCATACGACTTCCGCCCCTCACGGCGGGAACCTCCCCGTCCGCGGAGAAGTAGCGGCGAGATTCGTCTCCGCCTTCCTCAGCGGCCAGGGACAACGCGGTGCCTCTCTCCGGTGTCGCCGCCTTCAGGCGTGAAACCTGCGGGCCGGAACATGAGGTCCCGGCCGGCAGATATTTTCAAGCGCAAAATGCTCTGAGGATCCGCTGACGTATTCCGCGAATACATCAACCCCACTTGCGGAGGCATACACTTGCAGACCGGAACATCATCCCCTCCCCTGAAGGACTCCTTCGGCCGCGAAGTCCACTATCTGCGCCTTTCCGTAACGGATCGCTGCAATCTGCGCTGCCGCTACTGCCGGGTGGACAACAGCTTCATTCCGCATGAACGGATCATGCGTTATGAGGAAATGGAAAAAATGGTCGGCCTGCTTGTGCCCATGGGAGTAAGCAAGGTTCGGCTTACCGGAGGCGAACCCTTTGTGCGCAAGGGGTTTCCCGAGTTTCTGGCCCGCCTGCGTGCAGCGCATCCGGATATCGATCTGCGCCTCACCAGCAATGGCGTCATGCTTGCTCCTCATGCCTCCCTGCTCAAGGATCTGGGCGTGCGCGTCAACCTCTCCCTGGACAGTCTGCGCCCTGAACGCTTCGCCGCAGTAACCGGACGAGATCTTCTTCCCCGGGTCATGGAAGCTCTGGATGCTCTGCAGAAGCACGGCGTTCCCCTCAAGCTCAATGCCGTAGCCATGCGCGGCGTAAACGACGATGAGCTTCCGGACTTCCTCCGGCTCGCGGCCGAACGCGGGCTGGATGTCCGCTTCATTGAATTCATGCCCATGGGGGAAGGGACTCTGTGGAGCGACTCCACCTACTGGCCCGCGCAGGAAATCCTTCAGGAAGCCCGACATCTCGTCGAGCTTGGCCCGGCGGAAAGCAACGCCGCTCTGGACGGCCCGGCCACCATGCACGCCATCCGGGGGACAAAAGGACGCTTCGGCCTGATTACGCCTCTTTCCTGCCACTTCTGCGCGGGCTGCAACCGCCTGCGCCTGACTTCGGACGGACGGCTCCGCACCTGTCTGTTTGACGACAGGGAATATTCCATTCTGCCCCTGCTGCGCCGTGCGGACATTACCGAAGAACGCCGCATGGAACTTGTGCGGCGCATTGTGGAACGCGCCGTGCAGCGCAAGCCCATCGGAGCGGATATTCTTGCCAGGCGCAGGAATGAAGTCGCCAGACGCACCATGACCAGCATCGGCGGCTGAGACGACGGAAAAATCATCCCCTGTTCAACTCATCTGTTTGGCCGTATAACTTATCAACAGCAGTTTTCGACAAGGAGTTCGCCATGTTTCAATCCACAGCCGCTCCATCCGCCGACTGACTCCTCAGCCGACGGACGGTGGGGCGTGCGGATTGCCCTCCCTGAGGGGAGGAGTTACAGGAAAGGACTTCATCGACTTCGCCGTCTTGTCAACCGCTCTTTTCCCCCTGAAAGGGGAACTTTCAAACCACAAAGGAATTTTTGATGAATGATCTGAATTTTCTCGGCATCTGCGGCAGCCTGCGCTCCGCTTCCCGCAACATGGGCCTGCTGCGCCGCGCGGCTGCATCTCTGCCCGAAGGGGTCCGGCTCACCATTGCGGACATTTCCGAACTTCCCTTCTATGCCGAAGATCGGGAAAAACCGGAAAGCGCCCTGCGCCTCATTGAACAGGCCAGAATCGCGGATGCTCTGGTACTGGCCTGTCCGGAATACAACTACTCCATGGCTCCGGCCCTGAAAAACGCGCTGGACTGGATTTCCCGCGAGCCGGGTTCGCTGCTGGCGGGCAAGTGTGCAGCCATTCTCGGCGCGGGCGGCGGCATGGGCACCTCGCGCGCGCAGTACCATCTGCGCCAGACCTGTGTTTACCTTGATCTGCGCGTTCTGAACAAGCCGGAACTTTTCTCCAATGCCTTTTCCGCTTCCTTTGCCGCCAACGGCGACGTGGCCGACAATCCGGAGGGAGAAAAGCTGGCTGCCAACGTCCGTGCGCTCATGGAAGAGCTGGCCAGAACCGTCCGCGAGAGGAAAGTGTAAGAACCGGGTAAAATCCGTTCCCCAGACAGAGCAGATTTATTTTTATCATTTCCATGGCTGGAATATGGGATTCTGGCTATGGAAATGTTCTGTTAACGTATTCTGTTCAGGGCGAGTCTCCCTTTTCATACTGCTCACATCCATTTTCTGTAGAATACACGTCGAGTCTTCAACACAAAATTCAAATATATCCTTTCAATATAATCCATAACATTTCAAGAAAACAAAAACAGCATAGTACAGCAGCAATAGTTTTGTATTTCTTTTTCTTCCGTATAATTTTGTTTTCGTAATCTATAATACGCTGTTCATAATAATTTGACATATTCACCATTTTTTGTTCATATTCACATGAGGTTCTAAATATTTTATTTTCACATGTATCTCCAATAGTTGAAAGCACATACTCACGATAAGATTTTATATAGTACGGAGCATTATTTTCATTTATATCAATAATATTTATATTGTTCTCATACAGCTCATGCTTGAGTTCTTCCGAAGGCTGTATTTTTACAACATACTGACATACAAATGAATGCCAGTCTTCAAACAAAAACTTTTTTATATCTCCACTCAATTCACAATATGGATCGTTCGGCTGATATCCATTTATATGCTGTAATGTAAAAGAACAACTGCATATCTTAAATCCAAAATTTGTAAGATTATCTACAATAGTTTTATATGTAAAAAATCTTATATGAGTCTCATCAAGCAAACCTATTTGTGTATATGTAAAATCATCAACGAGGAGATTCGCCTTTATACTTGTGTGTGCTATATTGGGAATTGATGCTATAATATAGCCACCTTCATTAAGGCACATTTTCAGAATACTCAAAATCTCCATGGGATTTTGAAGATGTTCAAGAATATCTCCACATACTATATAATCAAATTTATTTTTATATGCCAAAAGATCGTCATTTTGAAGTCTGTCTAAATCAATATGAATAATTTCCATATACGATTCAGTTTTCATGGCGATATCAATCGCTTTTTTGTCACGCTCAATTCCATATACATTTGAATTTTTATATTTCTTTAATATTACACCAAAATCACCACAAGCGCATCCGACATCAAGAACATTTTTATTTTCGTCTATATATTCAAATTCAACTACATGCACATCTTCCTTGTTATTTATATCTATATCTGACTTGTACCTCATACCGTTATTATCTTCATTCATAGGCTACCTCCATGTTTTAAATTATATATCTGTACTTGAAAATTTTGGACGAATACGCATACACGGCTCTTCAATCATCCTGTACAGCATATATGCCGTTATAAAGGTCACTGCCAATGCGCCTATATAAAATGCCATGACCCCCGGCAGCGAACTTTTTTCCGCCTGCTGTGAAAAAAATATGAATGGAGTCCAGTGTACAAGATACACGGAATAGGCATAACGGCTGCCCAGCAGAGCAAGTTTTCCCGGCAGGGCCGCAGGGTCCAGCGCATGACGTAGCTCTGCGCTGCAATCCAAAAAGCACAGACCCAGAGCAAGGCTCATATCAATGACGGAAAAACCGAAACTCTTGAGGAAAACATTTCCTTCCGGCTGGAATACGGCTCCCGAATAATGGCGGGCAAATATCCACAACAAGGACACAGAGGCGGCAAAGACAAAAACATGGCCGAGTCTTGCATGGATTCCGGGACGATACTGCCTGAGCCAGGCCGCTCCCACGCCAAACAGGACGGCATCGAGACGGAACGGCACCTGCTTGCGAAAATCCTCATCCCATAACGCCGGAGCATCCGCTGCCGCGTACAGACGCATCATGGCGCAGAATGCGACCGCTGCGACGATACCCCACAGCATGCGCCACTCCCGACTTGCGGAAAAAGGCAGGTGCGCCGCCGTCAGCAGCAGCGGAGGTATGGCGATATATGCCCACTGCTCCACAGAAAGACTCCAGCTCACGGGGAAGAAGGCTGCGTATTCCGGCGGGCAGTTCTGCAGAAAAGCCGCATAACGCCAGATATGCGGAAGAGGAGCCTGCGCCGCGAACGCATATATGACAAGCAGGGCAAGAACAGCATAATAGGCAGGCAGTGTGCGCATCCAGCGCCGGAGAAAGAAGATTCCCATTTTCCGGAATGAACAGTGCGGAAGCACGTCACGGAACAGAATTTTCCCGATAAGCAAACCGCTCAGGACAAAAAAAAGTTCCACGCCGAATACGCCGCTCCAGAAGGAAAAGCCGTTCATATCACGCCAGAAGCGCGCAAAGAACAGACCGGAATGCGCCGCCAGTACGGCGGCAATGGCCAGAGCGCGGGCCATATCCAGCCCGGGACTGCGCGAAGCTGATGATTCTTTCAACATATTTTCCGGAATGTATCGTGCCTGAAGATATTCACTGCCGGCATGAATGCAGTCCGGCAAGCCTCTCAGTCCATCCGCATATTATGCCCTGAAGCAGTCATAGGGGCCGACAAGACCTATCGGGCGGCGATCCCTCAGCACAAAAAGCGCCGGAGCGCCGCTTTCCCGCAAAAGAAGCAGGGCCTCCGACACGGTGCTGTCTTCCTGAAGCGTCGCCGCGGGCGCCCGCATGGCTCGTGTCACCGGAGCATCCATATCCACGCGGCTGCCCATACGCCGGAAATCCGCATCGGAAACAACTCCGGACAGCCTGTCCCGTTTCAGAACGCCCACCACACAGGGGGCATGCCTGCGCAGCAGCAGTCTGGCCTGCGCCAGGGTGGCATCCGCCTTGAGCAGCGGCAGCTCCGCTCCCGTGCGCATGATTTCGCCTACGCGACGAAAATGCCCCCCTCCCGCGGGAACGGCCCCGCACGCAGAGACATCCACACCCCTGTACCGCATAAGCCCCAGCGCAAGAGCATCCGCAAGCGCCATGCGCACAAGGGGAGCCACAAACGGTTCTCCCGCCGCCGGGGATGTCCCGGGTACCCGGAACACCTGACGGGCGGCCGGGGAAACCCGCTCCCCGGGTCCCGCTACCACAAACAGGCCAATATCTCGAAGCGCAGCGGACAACGCGACATTTTCCAGAAAATACCCGCCGGCTCCATCCGAAAAGGCCAGCACGGCGTCATCTGGCGTGAACAGCCAGGACGCGCCTTCCTCAAACGCCTCGGGCGTCATATGCAGTGCCGGTATCCCCATGGAGAAAAGAAGCCGCGCCATATGCCGGGCGGCACAATCGCTCGGACCCGTTCCCACCACGACAATCCTGCCCCGCACCACGCTCAGCGCCCTGGCAAAATCGACAAAGGATGCGTCCAGAGAGCCGGCAAGCTGATTCAGGGCCTGCGCCCGCGCCCGGAACACGTTGGTTGCCGCCCCAAGTTCGCGGCAGGACTGTGAATCCATGCGGATGTTCATATAACCTCCTCTCCTGTCCAGGGAAGGGACTCGCGGAGACACTTCCGGAAGAAAAGCCTTCCCTTCTATGCAGACAGACTCCTGACCATGTAGCCGTTGCGTGAGGCGACAAGGGACGGCAGCCGTTCCAGAGCATGGGCCACGTCCCCTCCCACGGTTATCGGTTCCTCTCCAAACTCTTCAAGGCGCAGATCAAACGTGAACATCTGCCGAAGGGCTTCTGGCCGATACCAGAGCATGGTTCCCGGTGAGAAAAAGAGTTCGGACCGGCGTATTTCAGCGTTCAGGCCCATTCTGGCGAGCAGTTTTTCCCCCATTGCCTCCTCACCGTCCACACCAAATGGTGAAACATTATGTGAAAGCATAAATTCCCTGAGTTCTCCGAAAATGGGAGGAAAAAGACATCCCAGGCCGGGATTATGGCAAAACGCGTCAATAATGGTTTCCACCTTCTCGTGCTGGATGAGATTGTCAAAAAGGTATTTTCTCCATGCCTCACCAAATGTGAAATGAGAAGATTCCTTGCCATGAATATGACAGAAAATTTCATAATCTCCGTGATAAGGACGCATTCCCAGTATCCATGGCGCAATATCCCTGCCGCGATTTGGAACTGGAAACACAAGAAGATTTTCGAGCAACGGAATAAATGCCCTATTGAATATATTTTCTATTGTTTTTTTATACATTCCATCAGTAATTGTAACATACATATCAAACTTTACAGGAAAATCTTGCAAATATCGTACAATTTCATGAGATAAAACATGATTATATAAGTGTATATGAATTCCAACTCTGCCTGACCGAATATTCCTTGGAACATTACTTATAACATTTGTCGGATTATCAAATCCTGTTCCATAAAATTCATTTTTAAAACAAATATAATATTCCATTTTCTTTTGCAGCGACATCGAAAGTCTTCGATATACAGGATCAGGGAATATTATATTATGGAATAAATCCAAGTTGCAAAACGGGCTGTCTTTCAGTAAAAATCTGCTTACCTCACATGACAGCCACGGTTTTTCCAGAACGGCATACTGTGCATATTCTCCAAGGCATGACATGAAATCTTCAGCATATTCAATACATGTCGAATGAACATCGTGCATGTCACGCTTCTGCTCATCAGAAATATGAATATTTTCAATTAATCCTGTCTGTTCGTCGGTAAAACCGATACATCCGCCTTCACAGGAAGAAAAAAGTTCTTCAAGCAACAGGTTATAAGGAGCATAGGAGCCGTTTCCCATGAAAACCCTGGTTCGCGTCCCCTGTTCAAAATCAAGTTTTTCATTTTTTTCAGTGGACCAGAAATAAATCTTGTCCACCGGCTTCCCGGTAACGGCTGAAAGCGCCTTGCCGATACTGCCCGAATACCCGAGATCAAAGACGAGATACCGTTTTTCTGAACTGCCGAATATGTTCCTGTAGTAAGCGCGGGCACGATGCCGCTTTTCCTCCAGACAGGCGGCGATCTCCTGCTCGAAGCGGCGCAGAATATTCAGGCATTCCCCCTTGTCGGCAAAGAATTGCAGTCCCTTTTCCTGTTCGCTCAAGGAGTTCTCAAGAAGGTCATACAGCGGGCTGTCCGAGAAATAGCACTTCAGCAGATCATGCAGCGTATAGCTTTCTTCCGGCTCCGACAGTTCCGCCGCGAACTCGAAAAAGTCCCGGTAAAGAAAAGGATAATACGCGCGCCTTCCCGCCATGAAATATTCTCCGGGAAGTCCGCCCAGGGCTGCGCGCACATGGCTGTAAACCTGATACGGCAGCCAGCCGTCACGCGAGGCGAAATGAATTTTCCCGTAGGAAGCCCGGATCTCCCTGTCGTTAACCAGAAAGATGCAGAACGCGGTAAGCAGGGGAGCGATATCCAGTTCCGCGAATCGTCGCAGGTTATCCACCCGCGCCGCATGTGCCGGCGCGCTCTCCCATTTTCCGTAAACCCTGTTCAGGCTGAACCCCCGGTAGAGGCTCCACATGGGATCTTCTTTCGCGCTATCGGCAAAAATTTCTTCATATCCCGGCCCTCCGCGGCGACACATCTCAGCGACGGAGGGCAGCCACACGGCAGTGAGCCTTTTTCTGATCGCCTGCACATAGTCGGATTCCCAGTTGTCGCCCACATGCAGAATTTCCGAAGGATCTCCTCCCTCCCCTGCAAGAACGACGTCATACAGTGCGCCGTCGCTCTTGCGCGCGGCGCAGTCGCAGGAGACATAGACGGCATCCATGGAAAAACCTTTCCGGCGCAGAATATCCGCAATGATCTCTCCCGGAAGATACATGTCGGATACGGCGATAACCCGTTTGTCCAGCCGCACGGCCTCATCATAAAGTTCCTTCGCATCGGGGCGGGGTGAAAGCAGGGTTGTCTCGCAGCGGACCTCTTCCTCCAGAAGCGCATCCCTGGTGCGGGCGTCAAGACCGTGCTTTTCGGCCATGAAGTCATATATTTCATGGATATCGGCGTTGATCCGGCCCAGTTCGGCCTCCGCATCCCAGCGCATCCTGATGAAATCCACGCCATAGAGCGCATTCACACGCCTTGCCAGCAGATGAAAGATGTCACGCGGCTGAAGAGCGGGACGGACAAGAAGCGTGTCAAACACATCAAAACTGACAATCTTCACGGCCGGATCGGAAATCATGGCCCGGATATGCGCGGGAGAGACAAAGTCCGGCCCCTGCCGGAAGAACATCTCTGTTCCCAGTCCTTCCGGAAAACCTTTCGACAGATTCTTTCCCTTCCCGTCCTTCCGTCCCGGGCCAAGAGCCCGTCCCGCATGGCGGCAGATCCGGCGCGCTTCTCTGGCGATTTTCCAGAGCGCAACATCCAGGCGGCTCCGCCCTCCTCCTGTCCGGGTATCGGTCAGAAGCTCGTTCCGCTCACTTTTTCCGGCGAAAAAATTCCCATGCGCAGGGGATTTTCCCATGCTCTCTCCCTCCCAGTTGCCCGAAGAGCTTTCGTTTTGAAAACGTCCTATTCCAGTCCCGGATTCTGCTGTCCGATATTGAAGTAAAATCTGGCTCTTGCACTGTGGTATTCGGCGAGTGCCTGGCTGGCGTCGTTCTCCGCCTGGGTCAGCCGGAGCTGCGCGTCAAGCAGTTCCGTAATGGTGCCTGTACTGGTCATGTAGCGTTTGTCCGCCATGGCATAGCTTTCGCGCGCGGCCTCCACGCCGATGCGCGCCGTGCCGACAAGTTCATGCGCCGCGGCGATATCCAGCAGCGCGCGGATGACGTCGGCGCGGGCGCCGGACATCGCGTCCTCGTATTCCTTCCGCAGGGACTGGGCGCGCTTGCGTTCCGCAAGGGAAGAAAAGGTTGTGCCCCCCCCGGAAAACAGTTCCCAGGAGAAGTTCAGCCCTATGGACCAGTAGTCACGGTCATAGTCGCGATAGCGCCTGCTGTCGTAATCCTTGTGGCTGTGCATGTTGTCATAGGTGGCGTCCACCCGGGGCAGAAAGCCGCCCATGGCGGCATACATATCCTTGTAGGCCACTTCCACGGACTTGCGCGCCACCATGAGATCCGGCCTGTGCAGCACGGCGCGTTCAACGGCCGCCTCCTCCGAAATGTCCACCCTGCCGCGGAAATCGCCAAGGCGGCCCACATAACGCACGGGGCGCTCGGGAGAAAAGCCCAGGTATCTGTTAAGCTGCACTTCCGCATTGCGGATATCGTTGCGCACGCGGATCACCTGCTGCTGTGCGCGGGAAAGTTCCGTTCTGTTCTGCAGGATATTGACATACGGGGCCATGCCCACCCGGACAAATTCCTCGGCGGCTCTGAGCTGGGTCTGGATACGTCCCACGGCCTCTTCCGCGCTTTTGAGATCCTCACGGCTTTTCAGCAGTTGCAGAAACTGCAGTTGCACGTTGCAGGCCAGCTCCAGTTCAGCCTGCTGTCTGCGCGCCTCCTCCACTTCCACGGAAAGGCGGGATTTCTGCAGGTTGTTCAGATGCGCAAAGCCGGCGAAAAGCGAAAGGGAGGCGCGCAGGCCCCAGGATCTGGTGCGGCTCGAGTATTCGTCACTGCTGTAGGCCGAGCTTTCCGTATCGTTCTGAAGACGGTTGGCGCTGCCCACCAGCGACACACGGGGCCAGAAGTAGCTCTGCGCCACTCCCACGTTCCTCCGGGCCTGTTCCAGCATCAGAATCTTTGCCTCCACGCCGGGATTCGCCTTCAGGGCATATTCCACGGCCTGCCGCATGGTGAACGATTCCGCGCCCCGCGCGGAATCAGGCAGGCCGGGCGCGAACAGTGCGCCCAGCAGAAGCGCGCACGGCAAAAGCAGAACTCGACGGAAGATCATCACGGCATCCTTTTCAAATGGCTTGAAGTGTCCGGCACGGCATCCCTCCGGCCCCGGAACCGTCCCTCCAGCAGCAGATCCGGCCTGCCGGAGGCAGTCAGCACAAGCGTGCCGCCTTCCCGCGACCACGCATACTCGCCGGAAAAAATTCCCGGCAGTTCTTCAAATCCCGCGGCACGCAGCATCCGGGCATCCTCCTCGCCGAGCGTGAACGCCAGACGCCGTCCGGGCCTTTCCTCAACGGAGACCACAAGACGCAGCCCGGGCCCGTTCACTTCCAGCATGCCGGAACCGCTCTCCATGCCGCTGAAGAAACAGCTTGCCTCTGTCACGCCGGGCAGTTCCGGCAGCAGCCAGACCTGATTTTCCGCCGCGCCGGCAAAGCCGCGCGCGACGTCTTCTCCCCCGCTGTCCGGCGGACTTTCCGGCATGAAAGGGGAAAAGCTGCGGATCGTTTCCACGCGCAGCCCCGCCGCTTCCGGCAGAACCAGGGCATCCACAAACAGGGGATTTTCCGGCGGAAGCGCCGCCAGCGCCCCTCCCTCCACAGGAGAAAACACCCTCCCCGTGGCACTGTCGGTCAGGCTGGCCCGTCTGCCTTCAGACCGCTCCAGCCGTCCCATGATCACAAAGGGCCGTACAGCACGGGAAACCCGCTTCAGCGTCAGACTCATCGGAGGCAGGGAGGCTCTGAAGGAAAATTCACCGTACAGGTTCCCTTCGCCGCCGATATTGAGCCGCAGAGACAGTCCGTACCCGTTCGTCAGGCGCAACAGGGAGCCGTCCTCCACCTGCCGCCATACGCCGGTGGAATCCCGCGTGACGCGCCGCCCCCCGCGAGGGGCAAAGACCTCCCGCAGGGAGAAGAAATTGTCATCGAGAAGCTGGAGTTCCACACGCGTTCCGCCGTGTCCGGACTGTTCCCCCATGTAGCACATGCCGGGTTCCAGACGGACATGCGAAGCCGGCGCGGGCGCGGGCAGCGCCATGAGCAGCAATATGCAGGCGAACGCGAACACGGGCATGGCTATTCTCTCAGCGCCCTGTCCCAGCTTTTCAGCAGGGGTTCCAGCATGTAGAAGAGAACGGAGCGTTTTTTCGTGGTGATGAACACCGTGGCCGGCATGCCCGGAGAAAGATATACCTGCTCCTTCTTCAGACTCTCCGGATCAATTTCCACATAACAGAGGTAATAGGGCATGGCTCCCATGTTGGTGCGCTCTTCCAGACGGTCAGCGGAAATATAGGTGACCCTGGCGGACAGATGAGGCACCAGGCGCGTGTCAAAGGCGTCCAGCTGCACCAGCGCCTCCTGGCCGATATGAACTTCCGTTATCTTGTTGACGGGAACCTGTATTTCCACAATCAGCGGATTGTCTTCCGGCACGATATCCATGAGCGCCTCGCCGGGACGCACCACGCCGCCGCGGGAATGCACCTTGAGATCCACAACGCGCCCTGCCACGGGTGCGACAATCTGGAGGCGCTTTCTGGCATCCTCCAGCGGACGGATACGCTCACGCGTCTGGAGAATTTCATTCTGAAGCGCGTTCACTTCCGCCGTGGCCTGTTCCACAAAGCGGTTCCTGGCGTCTTCAATCCGCAGCCGCAGTTCCGCGCTCCGCTGCCTGGCCTCCGCCACGGACTGCCGCATGCTGCCCCGGCTGCCTTCATGCCCCGCAAGCGTGCGTTCCAGTTCCAGAATCTGCGATTTCTCGATATAGCGTTCCTCGAAAAGCTGACGCTTGGCCCTGAGTTCCTCCTGCAGCGTGCCGATGATCCTGGTCTCCGCGCGGATCTGATCCTCGTAGCCGAGAATCTGCGCATCCACCTGGGCCAGCTGGGACTCCAGCAGGGAAATCTGCCCGCGCAGGGCTTCCCCCCTCGCCTGGAAGTTCCTGTATTCGTTTTCCAGCACATCCCCGCAGTGCGCCTGTTCCGCCATGACGCGCAGGTCCTCCGGCCACGTCAGCTCTGCCCGCAGTTCCTTTTCCGCCTCGGCGCGCAACTGCGCCGCGCTCTGCGTCACCAGCTGCTTCCGGAGCATGCTGGCGGAGGCATCCACCTGCACGGATTCAAGAATGATCAGGGGCTGGCCTTCCCGGACCTCTTCCCCCTCCCGGACCAGAATGGCGTCCACTATGCCGCCTTCAAGGTGCTGCACGGTCTTGCGCTCGCTTTCGATCTTTATCTTTCCGGGCGCAACAACCGCTCCGGTGATCTCTCCGAAGACGGCCCACAGCCCCAGACCGCCGAAGAAAAGAAGGATAACCAGCATGCCCTGCCGGATGATGCGCCCGGGGTCTTCCACGTCATCGCCGTGTTTCTCTGCGGAACCTGACGCCCTGACTCCCGATGCCTCAATGACCGGCGGCGCCTTGCGGCTGATCTCACGCATGTGCGGCCTCCCCGGAGGGCGCGCCCCTCCCGTCTTCCTGCCCGCCGCCTTCCTGCTCCAGCGCCTCATTGCGCCGCTTCTCCAGCGATTCCTGCACCGCCCGCGCGCGCTCGGCCTGCTCACGCTGTTTCCGCTGCATTTCCGCCAGCCTGCCCAGCACTTCCTGACGGGCCCCGCACAGGGCGATCTGTCCGTCCTGCATGACCATGATATTATCCACCAGGGACAGTATATTGGGCTTGTGCGTCACCAGAACCACGGTCGACCGAAGCTCCCTGAGGTTGACTATGGCCTGCAGAAGCGTGGCCTCGCCTTCCTCGTCCAGATTGGAGTTCGGCTCGTCCAGCACGATAATCTTCGGATCCCCGTACAGGGCGCGGGCCAGCCCGATGCGCTGGCGCTGCCCCCCGGACAGCGCCGCGCCGTACTCGCCGATCTGTGTGTCGTACCCCCTGGGCAGCGCAAGGATCATGTGATGAACACCGGCCAGCCGGGCCGCACGGATCACCTTCTGCGAATCAACATCCCCAAGACGGGCTATATTCTCCGCCACCGAACCGGAAAACAGCTCCACATCCTGCGGGAGATACCCGATATGCGGCCCCAGACGCTCGGAATCCCACGAGCTTATGTCCGCCCTGTCTATGCGCACCTTGCCCGCCAGAGGCGGCCAGATATTGAGCAGCAGCTTGCACAGGGTGGACTTGCCCGCCGCGCTGGGCCCGATGATCGCCAGAGACTGCCCCGCAGGCATCCGGAATGAGATGTTCTTGATGATCTGGCGATCTCCCGCCGCAAAATACAGCCCCTCGACCGTCAGTTCGCCCACGGGATCCGGCAGTTCCATGGGCGGAGGCTCCGCCGGACGGCTGAGCAGCGCATCAAGGCGCCTGTATGCCTCGCGGGCCTCCAGCGACTGCCTGTAGGTGGCCATGGCCTGATCTATGGGCGCCAGCGCCCGTCCCATGACGATGGATGCGGCTATCATCACCCCGGCGGTGGATGCGTGCGTTACCGTCAGATACGCGCCCACGGCATAAATCGCCACCTGCAGCCCAACGCGGAGCGCCTTGCTCACGGCGTGGATCAGCCCCGCGCTGCGGCTCGCCCTGGTCTGCAGGCGGATGACCACGTCGTTCAGCCTGCGCCAGCGGGCGCTTATGTTCCCCACCATGCCCATGGAACGCACAATGCTGGCGTTGCGCGCGGCCGCCCCCGTGAACGCGGACGCGTGCGCGTTGAGCCGCGTGGCGTTTTCAAGCCGCCTGCGGGTCAGACGCTCGGTGGCAAAACCGAGAATGAACACCAGTATCCCGCCCGCCACGGCCACCATGCCCAGCATGGGGTGCAGAATGAAAATCAGAATAAAATAGATGGGCATCCACGGCACGTCGAAAAACGCAAACACCGCATTGCCGCCCAGAAAGTTCCGCAGAATCTGGACATCCCTGAGACTGCCCTGATTCTCCCGCCGCGCGCCTGAAGACGGAGACGCCGCACTGAGCAGATTCTCCCTGAGTACGGTTTCACCCAGCATGTGATCAAATTCAATGCCGGCCCGCACCAGCAGCCGCGAACGTATCCACTCAAGCAGCGCCATGACGACAAGGCAGATGACGGCGGCCACGGTGATCACGGCAAGGGTGGACAGACTGAAACTGGTCAGCACCTTGTCGTATACCTGAAGCATGTAGATGGAAAACGTCAGCTGCAGGATGTTGACGAACAGGCTGAAAAAAAAGGCGTAGCCGAAGAAACGGCGGCACACGCGCAGAAAATCTTGCATAAAAAAACGCTTCCGGTTTGGCGCGGCAAAGCCCCGTGCGCGGAGCGCACGCCGCAGAGATGCGCCGTGCCCTCCCTCGGACACGGCGCGCCGAACAGTAAGATGACTTTGATTCTCGTCGGGGCAAAGATTGCACAAACACCAAGAGGCCGTCAAGCTGTCCGCTTACGACCTTAGACCCCCGTCCTTTCGGGATGGCGCGCCCCTGCGCATGTAATCGGCCCCTTGCAGGCCGCATCATTCAGCGAGACAGAAGGGATTGCCCCGCCGCAGGCATTCAACAAGCCGGAAGCGCTCTTTACCTGCTCAATACTTGCGTCATTTCAAAACAATTACTAATTCATCAGAATCTCAACCCATCCGGACGACAAGCCTCTTTGCCTTGGGGCACGCCAAGCCTCCGCCCGAAACATGCCAGTACTCTTCAATGCTTCAATGCCGTATTTCCGCCGCCGCATTTAACTATTTTTCATGCACCAGAAAACTTTCTTTCAACCATACCCTCATAATTAGGGTACACTTCATTGGAACAGAAAATTCGCGAGTGTCTCAATCAGGAGGAGGATAAAATTTACTTTTGAACTACAACAATATGTTGTCATATGGTATCAGCAAAAAAATTATAAAATTTTTCTGCTGTGACATTATACACTTTTATTTTTGTTATACCATAACCTTATGAGGTGATATGACATGAATATTGGATATGTAAGAGTCAGCAGTTTTGAGCAGCACATGGACCGACAGCTTGGAGGTATCCAGTTGGATAAAATTTATAGAGATACTATTAGCGGTAAGGATACAGAACGACCAGAACTGAAAAAATGTCTGGCATGCCTCAAAGAAGGAGATGTACTGCATGTCCACAGTATTGATCGCCTGACAAGAAACTTGCGTGATTTGCTGCGTTTGCTTGAAGAAATGGCGACTCGTGGCGTAACGGTCAGGTTTCATAAGGAAAAATTGACCTTTACGAGTGACACGTCGCCTTTCCAAAAACTGCACCTGCAAATTATCGGGGCAGTGGCTGAGTTTGAAAGGGCTTTTATCCGGGAACGTCAGCGGGAGGGAATAGCTATTGCAAAGACAAAAGGTAAATACAAAGGACGCAAGGCAATGCTTTCTGATGAACAGGTCGATGAAATTTCATGGAGAGTAAAGAATAAGGAACGCATTGCCCGTATTGCCCATGAATACGGTGTTTCCCGGCAGACTATCTACCGCTCTCTGCGTTTACGGCATCACGCCAGTGACACCAACGTGAACGAATATTCTTTTTGGGAAGGAAAAAAAATGTCGAATCAGGATCAAATAAGTTGACAAGCCGCTGAGGGCTGGGGTAGTAGGGAGACGTGAATGGCGTTGTCTCAATGAAGTGTACCTCAATTTCACATGTCCGGCGCGACACGGCGTGGTTTCCGGCAAAAAGACAGCTTCAGGCACAGTGACGGGCCGGGGCTATACGCCTTTCGGCACGGATGCGCAACCGCATCCGGGAATCAGCATTGAACCCCTTTTCAGGGGTTTGAGGGGACATGTTCCCCATTCAGGGTGGATCCGCGCCCCGGTTTGCAACTGACGCGGCAAGGGTACCACCAGGACAAGGGTCCGCCCCTCCATGAGCCGCTTCATGGAAAGGGGAATCTGTCCGGTTCCGTTTCCGGCATGGGGCTGGAAAGGGAAGATGTTCAACTTTCTGTTATCCTCCGGAGGATAAAACATGGCTGCACCTATCTGGTTTGATGAAAAAGCCTATCTGAGCAACAAGGCTGCCCAGCTCAATACCATCAAATATGATGGCAAGAGTGACTGGACTGCCGCTGATGTGACCGCCGCGTTCGGTTCGATGACCGCGTACGAGCACTTTCTTGCCAGCGGAAACGCCGAAAACATCAGCCCCAATACCGGTTTCGACGTGGCCGAATACCTGGCGGCCAAGGCTGCGCAGCTCAATGACGCCAAATTCGAAGGGCGTACGGACTGGGACGAGGCATCCGTGCTTGCTTCCTTTAATAAGGCCGGGATCAGCGCCTGGGATCACTACGTCAAGTACGGAACCACCGAAGGCATTAACCCTTCCAACGGCTTTGACACCAGCGCCTACCTTGAGGCCAAGGCCGCTCAGCTCAATGCCATGAATGACGGTGCAGGCTATGAAGGCCGTACGGACTGGACCGCCGCCCAGGTCGCCGAAAGCTTCCAGCAGGCCGGGATCAGCGCGCTTGAACACTACTACCTGGCCGGACAGTCCGAAGGGCTGACCATTCCCGCCGTGCCCGCGGGCGAACAGGTGACCACCGACTTCAACCCGTATGAAGATTCGGGCAATGATCCCGAAAAGCCCGGCGAAACCTATGAGCTGACCGAAGGCTGGGACAATGTCACCGGTACGGCCAACGACGATACCTTCAATGCCGAGCTGGGCGCTCTGAACGCGCAGGATCGCATTGATGGCGGCGACGGCAACGATACCCTGCATGCCTATGTGGCCGACAGCCTCCTGGGGGGAGGGAACTATGCCGTCAATCCCCGTATTGAAAATGTGGAGAACCTGTTCTTCACAGCTCAGGGATCGACGACGGATGGCGGTGGAGACAACCTCACCGGTGCGGCCATTGACTTCGATCGTGTGCAGCTTGCCGACGGCAAGACGATGACCATTGGTTCCGTGGACAGCCGCGGCGATCTTTCCATTGAGGATGTGCGCCACAACTCCAACGAAACCGTCATCCGCTTCCAGGACGCCGATCCCGGCGTGGGGCTTGAAGTCTACTTCCGTCCCCAGAACATTGTGTCCGAAGACGCCACCACCACAGGCAAGCTGTATCTGCAGCTCATTGATGCCGTGGGGGCGGCCGAAGCTCTTGCCGCCGGAACCGACTCCGAAGCCGGAGCGCTGCGTGACAACCCCTACACGGGCTTCCAGTTCACGCTGAACGGCAAGACCTACACGCTCGATTTCGGCGTGTACAACTCCACCACTGACGATACCCCCACCTATGAAGAACTGGCCGAGCAGATTCAGGCGGCCATCAGAGCCAATGCCGAACTGAAGGGCCTGGGTCTGGAGGTGAGCATAGGCTCTGATTTCGAGGCTACCGTGGGTATCGGACAGTACGAAGGCACCAGGGTCAATGGACAGACCATCGTGATCACCACCGAACAGGGTGAGCTGATCGGCGGCAACTGGATTGCCGCCAATGGTCTCCCCCCCACGAACTCCACTTCCGCCACCATGGCGAATCCGTCCAGCACGGACTGCCCGCTGACATCCACGACTCTTGAACTGAGCGGCGCCGGACATGTTGACTTCTCCGACAATGCCCAGTGCCTGCCCAACCTCATTCAGGGGTCCAGCGCGGGCGACGTCATCATCGGCTCCACGGCCAATGCCAACGGTGTCGAACGCATTGACGTGAAGATGGACGAAGGCTCCTGGCTCAGCGCTCTGGCTTCCACCAATGAAGCCCTGCGCATGGTGACTGTGGAAGGCAGGGATATCGACGGCGACGGCAAGGCCGAGAACGGCAGCCTGTTCATCGGCGACTGGAGCGGCAGAGGTTCCCTCAAGGGGGATGGCTCCGCCTCTACCTGGACTGATGCCGCATCCCTGCTGTCGTCCGGCGCAAACGCCGGTAATGTCGCCGGCCTTGTTGATGTCGCCGTGTTCGACGGGGCTTCCTATGCGGGAGACATCAACGTGGCCGCCTCGATTACCTCTCACAGCTATGACAAGTACCTCAAGGGCGTGGACGGAGACGAATCCGGCCTGGGCAACCCCCCTGTGGATGGCTACGACGGCTTTGCCTACAACACCGGCGCGGGCGACGACGTGATCAATATGACCGTCAGCGGAGCCGTGGCTGCTGACAATGATTTCAAGCTGAATATCAATACCGGCGCCGGTAACGACCTGGTGGCGTTCCGCTATGATGATGCCATCACCGGCAACCAGGGCACCAGCCAGAAAGGGCTGCAGAACGTGACCATCAGCACTGGTGAAGGCGACGATACCGTGTGGTTCTACGGCGACGCGAAAGGCACGGGCGGCGCCGACTCCGACGGTTCCGCGGTTATCAGCGCAGGCGCGGGCAATGACGTGATCTACGTCAACCAGCAGGAATTCTTCACCGGCGAGGATCAGAGGCAGTTGGATTCCAGCGCGTATAACGCCGTGTGGGTACTCAACACCACTGGCACGCAGGTAGGCATCGCTGGTCTCGAGGGCGCGACGATGAACAACGATCTGTCTTCCGGACAGAGCCAGTTCAACGTGAACGTGCCCCAGGGGTCCACGCTGCAGGTGACGGTGTCCTTCAAGGGCTTTGAAGCGACTGTCGACGTCGATGGCGTGAACGGAACGACGGTTTCCGCCGATGCCGTCAATCAGGCCATCATCCGGGCGGTTGAAAATGATCCTGTCCTCGGCAATCTGCTTTCCGCCAAGGACGGCGCGGGCAACAGCCTGATTATCGAGTCGCTCATCAACGGGCAGATGACTCCTGGAGATCTTGAAATCTCCTTCGGCGTCAGGGACGCGGACGGCAAGGTTACCCCCGGCGGCATCACTGCCAACAACAGGTACGATCCCCGGTTCGCCACGGATTCCTCCAGCAAACCTTTCCAGGGCAATAACAGCACGGATACGCAGGCTGTGGTCGACGGCGGCGCGGGCAACGACCTTATTGTCATCGGTCCCAACGGCGAACGTGACGTGGTGGTGCTGGGCGGCGGCGACGATGTCCTCGTCGGCTTCAAGAGCGGAGAGGACAAGCTCAATGTGGCCGGTCTGCTCAATGCCATCACCGAGAAAGAACCTTTTGCCCAGGCCGGAACAGTCACGACCCTGACCAACAATTCCGCCGCGATCACCGACTTCAGCAAGACCCTTCCCGATGACAAGAATGAAGACGGCATTTACAGTCAGACGGAAATCAACACCTTCCTGTCGGAAGGAACACTGAAGCTCGGTTTCACCGGAGCGGAAAGCGGCGACAAGGCTGTGGTGCTTCTGCATAACCAGAATGCCGCCGGTCAGCATGTCTATACCATCCTGCAGGTGACGCCCAACGGCTCCGATGTTTCCGCCACCGTCATAGGTTCTCTGACGCTCGGCGCGGGTGAGTCTCTGGATATCCGCGATCTCGTGGTCAGCAATGACCTCGGTGCTGTGGACAGTGGAGCGGGTCTGCCGGGTATTACCGTCACCCCCGGCGCGGACGGCAAGGTTCCCGGAGTCGACAGCGGCGCTACCGTCTCTGGTACGGAGAACAACGATACCTTTGATGCTCTCAGCAGCGACCTGAAGGCGCTGGACGGCACTCAGATCACGAAGATTGAGGGAGGCGCCGGCAATGATACCTTCAATGTGAAGGGCGACATGGGCTCCATTGTCATTGACGGCGGTGCGGGCAGTGACGAGGTGGTCATGGGCAAGGCCGGCGGCACGGTGACCGTGGCCGGTGTGGAAAAGGTGGACGCCTCCGCTGCCACGAACGACGTGACTGTCAAACATGACGGAGACAACACCCTGAGCAGCTTCACCGGCGGAACCGGCAGCGACTTTGCCGTGGCGGACACTGCCAATGATGCCACGCTTGAAGGCGGCGACGGAGCCAATATGCTCATGGGCGGCAAACTGATGTTTGCCGGGGCGGCATCCGAACTCAGGGATGGAGTCTATGCCGAGTCCGAGGCCGCAGATCTGACGGGCGGCAAGATAAACGCCCATGTCAACACTGTGTTCAATGGAGACGGCGCAAACTGGCTTGGAGATGCCAAAAAGCTCTTCAGCGACCATAATGTGCTGGATGCCCACGGTCTGGACGGTGCGGATATGGTCGCTTCTTCGACCATGGATACCTTCCTCTTCCAGAACGGGAACATATCCGGCAAGGACAGGGAAGCCCCCAGCGCCGAAGCCACCATCCACAGCTTCAAGGTGGGTGAAGACAGCATCCTGCTCATGGGGAAGGGAGATATGGCGAAAACCGTGACGTCGGCAGATTCCGCCTTTATCAGTGAAATCTCCTCTGCCATTACGGTGGCAAAGGGCAACGACAACTCGGAAGCCACCATTACCATCAAGTGGTCTGAACTGAAGACGGATGTATCCGCCTGGGCTTCACAGACCCTTTCCGATGTTGCCCAGACCACCATTCATCTGGTCGGCATTCAGGGATGGGATGGTGACACCAGCGATCTGGCCGACTTCTTCGGCACAGCGACTCAGAACGCCTAGGTTCCGGTCATGACAAGTCCCGCCTCCCCCGGGAGGCGGGTCATCTGGCGGACGACCTGTCCGCCCGCCGTTCGGCCCGGCTCAGCCGCCGCTTTCCCATCGCGGCTGCCCGGGCCGAACTCTTGTTTCCCGCAACATATTTTGTCAGGAGCCGATATGCCTGTATCTCCCGTGGTTCTGAACAGAAAAACGCACGCCCGGTTAACCTGGAAGGCGCTGGAAGACTATTCCTTTGCCGCAGGCATGACGGTCGTCCCCCTGCTGGTATTTGAAGTCCCCGGTGCTGCGCGCTGTTTTCCGATAATTTTTGCCAATCCTCGCAATGCCATGCCGTATGCCCTGCTCGGCCTGGGCGGCAGAAATATTTTTGTGGATGCGCAAGGGCGCTGGACTGCTCCCTGTCTCCCTCTCATGTTGTCAAACTATCCCTTTTCCCTGGCGGAGATCCATCAGCAGGACGGAGAAGATGCGATTGAAAAAAGGGAACTGGCCGTCGCCATCGTCGAGGACGCTCCGCATTTTCACCAGCCCGACGGCGTCCGCCTGTATAACGGAAAGGGAAAGCCTACGCAGTTGCTGCGCCATGTTACCACCGTTATGGGCAATCAGTACCGTCACTATGCTGACAGCAGGAAGAGTCTTGAAGAGCTGAACCTGACCGGCGCTCTGCGCGAACGCGTGGCGGGCGTGCGTACGGGAGGCGGGGAGCGCGCAGTGGGCGGTCTGCGCGTGGCGGATAGGGAAGCAGTCATGTCCCTGCCCGACGTCACACTCGGCAAGTGGGCCAGGGACGGGGTTCTGGAAATGCTGTTCGCCCACTGGGAAAGCATGCGTCACCTCGGAAAGCTGCTGGATGATCCTTCCTGTCCGAAAGGGAAGGAAAACGGCGCGGGTGAAGAGGCTCCGGTACAGTAAACACGTCTGAACAAGACTCTTTTCAAATCTTCGCCAGAGCATTTCGCTCATGAGATGCCGAGTCGCGCGAAGCGCGACTCCGCCGCGCCGTTCTCTTCCGGTGTCGCCGCAGTTCACTTGCGGCCGCTCCGACGGAGGCGTGAGCCTCGCGGGCCGGAACAGGGACCTGGCCGGCAGACATGTTCAGACGCAAAACGCTCCGGGAATTCCGCACGCCTTTCTCCGCGGGCTGCGGATTCATACGGCGGGACGAGACGGCTGCGGATTGAAACATGACGCCGAACTCTTGCCGGTGCGGTGAATATATGTCATATTCTACGCAAAAGATGCGGAGAATATGACATATATTCATGAATGCCCGGAGTGGCCCCACTTTCGATGGGATATGGCTTCACTTGCGCTTCCCCTTGCCGAACTGCGCCACAGGCAGGGCCTGCTTGTCGGCAGAATGAACGCCATGGGCTTTTCCGCACGCGCGGAAGCCGGCCTGGAAACACTGGCGCTGGACATGGTGAAATCCGGTGCCATTGAAGGGGAGTCGCTGAACATGCCCCAGGTGCGCTCCTCGCTTGCCCGCAGGCTTGGCGTGGATATCGGCGGACTTTCCCCGGTGAGCAGACAGGTGGAAGGTCTGACGGAAATGATGCTGGACGCCACGCAGCGTTATGCCGAGCCCCTGACAGAGGAACGTCTTCTGCGGTGGCATCTGGCGCTGTTTTCCGGCGGAGCGCCCCGGCGCGTTGTGCCCGGCGCATGGCGCACGGCGGCTTCCGGTCCCATGCAGGTGGTTTCCGGCTACATAGGGCACGAAAAGGTTCATTTTGAAGCTCCGGCGGCGGAACGGCTGGAGCGGGAGATATCCCGCTTTCTTGAATGGTTCAACGCTCCTCCTGTGTCCGACCCGGTTCTCGGAGCCGGCATTGCTCATCTATGGTTCGTGACCATTCATCCCTTTGAAGACGGCAACGGACGTATCGCACGGGCTATTGCCGACTGCGCCCTTGCCCGCGCGGACGGCTGTCCTCAGCGATTCTACAGCATGTCGGGGCAAATCGAGCGGGAACGAAGAACCTATTATGAAATTCTGGAACGTACCCAGAAAGGCGATCTGGAAATAACCCCCTGGCTGGAGTGGTTTCTGGCCTGCCTGAGGCGCGCCGTTGACGGCGCGGAGACAACTCTTGCCGCCGTTTTCCGCAAGGCATCCGTGTGGAACCGTGCGAACAGGCATGCGCTCAATGCGCGGCAGCGCGCAATTCTCAATCGTCTGCTGGACGGTTTCGAGGGCAGGCTGACCAGCGGCAAATATGCAAAACTTGCGAAATGTTCTCAGGATACCGCGCTGCGCGACATCAGGGAACTGATGGAATTCGGCATCCTCAGGCAGGGAAAGGAAGGCGGCCGCAGCACAGGCTATGAGCTTTCCGGGGAAGGCGACGCATAAAGAAGCTGTCTCACGGTACGGAAAACAAACTCCTTTGCCGGGCTGTCTTGCCATGCGTATCGGCTTCGCATCTTGTTCCCTCAGCGCAGCCGATTGCCGTGCGCTCCAAAAATGCGGATGAGCGCGCGACAGGATCTGCCACATGCGGCACTGCCTGCCCGGAACGCGCGGAGCGGCCGTCCGGGTGTCGCTGAGCGTGGCCTGCCTGTCTTCCGGACGCATCGGCAAGACAGCGCTCTGATGATTCTCCGCAGGCCGGCAGCAACAGCCTCCGTCATTTTCTCCACAGTTTCCGTTCCCGGAGCGCGCCTTGCGGATTCCACCTTCGCAAAACGCGCTCTCCGGCATCACCCGCGCCGCCGTCATGCCTGAAATTCCCGGTATTCGCCACTGTCGGGCATGTCCGGCACATGCCGGAACAGGTTTCATGACACCGGACCGCGCTGTCGGCGCAGGAGGCAATGCCTGCTTCCGCGGTGTTTTCGGGTGTACCCTAATATGACAGATTTCGGCCGTATCCGGGGCTTCATTACGGGCACG
>UMHC01014992.1_pt1 | contig 87272 bp, 74 predicted proteins | sample 1965381 | NCBI WGS metagenome assembly UMHC01 (sample SAMEA4836083, study PRJEB28245) | human gut metagenome | biome: gut microbiome; material: fecal sample | place: Denmark | collected 2008 | reverse complement strand
CCCGCCATACGTTCCTGACGAAGCCCCATATAAAGGGGATCGGCTAAATAGGCTGGATTATTCGTTCCGACGTCAATCATCACCGGCAAAGTTTTTTCGGGAGCAACCCCTGCGCAGGCCGTATAAAGAGCGAGTTTACCCACAGGAATTCCCATGCCGTTGACGCCCTGGTCCCCCAAGCCCAAAATGCGTTGACCGTCTGTCACCACAATGACTTCAACATCATCTTGCTTAACATTATTGAGGATCTTGAGAATCTGTCCCTTATCCTTAATGGAAATAAAGAGACCACGAGCCTGCAGGAAGTTGTGGCTAAATTTTTGACAAGCTTCGCCCACCGTCGGCGTATAGATGATGGGCATCACCTCTTCGATGTGATCGCACACCACTTTGAAGAAAAGCGTTTCATTGGTGTTATGCAACGCATCCAGATAGAAATAGCGCTGAATCGGCAAGGGGAAAGTACGCATGAAAGCAACGGCACGATTGGCCTGTTCTTCCAAACTTTCCACTCGAGCGGGCAAGAGCCCCCTTAAGCCTAATTCATCTCTTTGTTCTTCGGTGAAAGCCGAACCGTGATTTTGAAGCGGATCACGCAAAATATCCTGTCCGCGGCAAGAGCAAGTCATTTTTGAGTATCTCTAAAAAAATCGAGGATCTATTCCTCAGGGCAAAAATCCAAGTTAATTGTAATCCGTTATTGTTATCCCAGTTTTTCAATCTGAGCCAAACGGCTCTTAGCCGTTTTAGCCGAATCCGATTTGGGGTAACGCTTAATGAGGGTATTGAGCGATTTTTTCGCCTCATCAATTTCCCCTTCGCTTAATTCTGCAGAGGCCTTCATCAAAAGTGCTTCAGCAGCCTTGGGCGAGCTGGGATAAACACGATACAGGTTATTCGTCACTGTAATCGTGCTCTTAAAATCGTTCAGTGAGTAGTAGCAGCTGGCGCGCCAGTAGTCTACATCGGCCATGTAAGCAGATTTAGGCCAAGTCTTTTTAAACGTGTTGAGTGCTTTTAAACAATTAGAAAAGTCTCGTTTTCTAAAAAGCTCCACTGCGCTTTCAAAATCTCGTCTTTCAGCAGGCTTTACACTGATGACACGACCATTTAACTGTACTCGTGCGGGTTCAACTTCAATCAGTCGCTGATCCATCGTTTCTACACGACGACTCAGTTCCTGCATCTGTCCGATCATGCGCTGATTTTCTGTGCGCAAAGCCTCCACCTGACTCATCAGGTCGACCTGTGCACGCTGGCTTGCTTTCAATTGCTCGCGCAGTTCCAAAATAGCCGTTCTTGCCTCATCGTCGGCAAAGGCCCAAGCGGTTCCTGCTTGAACCGCCATCACAGCCACCAGGGCTGCTGCTAATGTATGGCGCATACTATCCTTACAACAGAGCGCGCCCGAAAACGGGCGCCTTCAAATCATTACTTCGTGCGATAAATAATATCTACACGGCGGTTTTGTTGATAAGACTCCTCATCGTGACCCGTGGCACGAGGACGTTCCTTACCGAAGCTGACGCTCTCCATACGCTCGGAGGGCACTCCCAAAAGCTGCAGACGGTTTTCAACACTGTCGCTGCGTTTTTGACCGAGAGCCAAATTGTATTCACGGCCACCGCGTTCATCCGTATTGCCTTCTAAGACCACGGTAGCACTGGGATGCGTAGCCAAGTATTGGGCATGTGCCTCAATCATGGCTTGAGCTTCTGCTGGTACCGTATAGCTGTCAAAGGCAAAATAAATGCTTTGTTGGCTCAAGGGTGACTGCGGATTAGAAAAGGGATCTCCTGCGTATTGATCTGGACCATTGGGATTGAGATCCACCGAGGAGCAGCCCGTCAAAAGAGCTCCAGCCAAACCTAAGCTAACCAATAAAATTTTGCTTTTTAATTGCATTTAAAACTCCATTTGAGAAACTATTTCAAAAGCGGTCCCCAAGTGGGCTCGCGAATATCTCCATTTTGCCCTGTCAGACGAGTTCTCACCCGACCGTCCAAGCTCACAGTCGCCAAAACCCCACGGCCACCTTCCTCGGTCGCGTAAACCAAAATCTTGCCATTAGGCGCAAATGTCGGCGACTCATCTCTAACCGTATCGGTTAATACCAGCTGGGTGCCGGTCATCAAATCCAACGTGCTCACACGGAAGGCACCATTAAAGCGAGAGATAAATGCCAATTTATCACCTTTTGGACTGATGGCGGGACTGATCGCATACTCTGCACTATAAGTCACGCGCTCGGCTGCCCCGCCAGCGACCGGCTGGCGATAAATCTGAGGCGAGCCGCCACGATCCGAGGTGAAATAAACATACTGACCATCGGGACTGAAGACGGGCTCAGTGTCAATTCCTTGACTCTGAGTGAAGCGCCTCACATTTGTTCCATTTGTACTCATGAGGTAGATGTGAGTGCCACCCCCCATGGAAAGCGCCACAGCCATCGTCTTGCCGTCCGGGCTAAAGGCCGGAGCAGAGTTATTGCCCTTGAAGCTTGCAATCAGACGACGTTCGCCCGAGCGCACATCATGCAGGTAAATGACGGGCTTATTTGCTTCAAAAGACACGTAGGTCAAAAGCAAACCATTGGGCGACCACATAGGAGAAATAATTGATTGGTTGCTCTGGAGCGCAACCTGAGGATTTTCACCGTCACTGTCACTCACAATAAGTTCGTAGGCTTGAGGACCGCGTTGCAAAACATATGCCAGACGAGAAGCGAAGATACCGCTTTCTCCCGTAAGGCGCTCGTAAATCGCATCAGCAATGCGGTGAGCGGTCAGACGTAAATCCCCACGACTGACTACAAACTTCTTCTCATCAATGACTTTATTTTCAGCCGTACCGAACAATTGGTAATTAATGCTGAAACGGGTATCCGCCAAATTCTCGATAGTACCCATCACCAAAGCGGTTGCCCCCATGGTCTTCCAAAAGCTTGCTCTTGGCTTTTGCAAGTCCTCCGTAGGCAATTCCCCCATCACCTTGAGCGCACGAAATGCGCCGCTTCGCTCGAGGTCTGCGGTGATAACCGCTGACAAGTCCAGCGGTGCGTTATTGGTTCCCTGAAATTGAGGGATGGCAATCGGCATTTGATTGGCACCCACCCCCGTAATTTCAATGCGAAGTTGAGCCCAGGCAGGTAAGCTCACCCCACTTACCAGGGCGCCGCCTGCGGCCAGTAACGTTCGACGGTTAATCTGCATGATCAGTCCCTTAAAACGGGTATCTCAAAATCTCACTAAAGTTCTTTGATTTTAAAACAAAATAGGCGCCGCTCTCAGTTATAGGCGCCTATTTTTTCGATTAGTTACGATTCACGAAACCAATCAGGGTCTTTAGTGACGGAAATGACGTTCACCCGTAAACACCATCACGATGCCACGCTCGTCAGCCGCAGCGATCACTTCTTCGTCGCGAATTGAGCCACCCGGCTGAATCACACACGTGGCTCCGGCATCAACGACGACATCCAAACCGTCTCTAAACGGGAAGAAAGCGTCGCTTGCCACGGCCGTACCTTGCAAACTAAGTCCTGCCTCTTCTGCCTTAATTGAAGCAATGCGGGCAGAGTCCACGCGGCTCATTTGACCGGCACCCACTCCCATTGTCATGCCGTCTTTAGCAAAGACAATCGTATTGGACTTCACAAACTTAGCAACACGCCAAGCAAAGAGCATGTCCTTAATTTGCTCGGCCGTAGGTTGCTTTTTCGTCACAACGCGCAAGCCCTCTTCAGAAACCACTTGCAAGTCAGGGGTTTGCACCAAAAGACCACCTCCAACACGCTTGAAATCAAAGTCATTATGATCCTCACCCATTTCAATCGTAAGTAAGCGCAAGTTGGGTTTCTTTTCCAAAATAGCCAAAGCCGCCTCATCGAATGCAGGTGCCATAATGACTTCGGCAAATTGCTTGGAAATCATCTCGGCGCAAGCGCCAGTTACAACAGTATTGAAAGCGAGAATACCGCCGAAAGCGCTCTTGGAGTCAGTCTTAAAAGCTTTTTGATAGGCTTCTGCGCTATCAGCTCCCACAGCGACACCGCAGGGGTTAGCGTGTTTGATAATGACACAGGCCGGTTCAGCAAATTGACGCACAGCTTCCCAAGCTGCATCGCTATCGGCAATATTGTTGTAAGACAAGGCCTTACCGTGCAACTGCTTGTAGCTTGCCAAAAGACCTTTACCCACGTGCACTTCACGATAGAAAGCCGCCTTCTGATGAGGGTTTTCACCGTAACGCATGTCCTGCACTTTAACGAACTGACGGGTAAATGTTTCAGGGAAGTCTTTCTTTTGTTTTTCATCATCCAACGCCGTGAGATAGTTGGAAATCATTGCATCGTAACGTGCGGTGTGGCAGAACACTTTTTTAGCTAAATGCAAGCGTGTTTCAGCAGAGACTTCACCCTTTTCTTTCAATTCCGCCAAAACACCAGCGTAATCAGCCGGATCCACAATAACAGCTACGCTTTCATGATTTTTTGCAGCTGCTCGGATCATTGTCGGGCCACCGATATCAATATTTTCGATTGCATCTTCAAAAGTGCAGTCAGGCTTAGCCACCGTAGCTTCAAACGGATAGAGATTAACAACCACAATATCAATGGGGTCGATTTCATGATCAGCCAAGGCTTTCATATGTGCCGGATCCGGACGGCGGGCTAAAATGCCTGCGTGAATCTTCGGATTAAGAGTCTTTACGCGACCATCCAGCATTTCAGGAAAGCCCGTATAGTCAGCCACTTCCTGAACCGGAATGCCTGCCTGGGCAATCAACTTAGCGGTGCCGCCCGTAGAGAGCAAATGGTAGCCTAAGGCGCTCAGTTCACGAGCGAAGTCAACAACGCCCGTTTTATCAGATACGCTCAACAAAGCTTGTTTGCGCATAGTTCATATCCTCAAAAGTTAAATTACAAAAAACAAAAACAAAAATCACCCAAACCTTCTTAATTTTTTTTTAAGAAAGCTTATAAAACTTGAGCTTTTTGTGCAGAGTGTTGCGATTGATCCCCAACAACTGAGCTGCTGCACACTTATTGTGTCCGGTACGTTTAAGGGCAAATTCTAACAACGGCTTTTCAACTGCCTGAATCACCATCGGATAAAGTTCATGGTGCGGGCGCATACCGTCGAGCGTTTCAAAATACGCTTGTAAATTGCGAATAACTGCCGATTCCAACGACTCGTCTTTTTCAAGCTCTTCATTGGGCTTTCTCATTAGTGGATTGGCAATCACCGCTTCCTGTTTTTTGATTGTATCGGAAACCATATTTATCAACACTTAATAAAGAGAATTATTTATTTCCAACCCTGACAAGAAAAGTACTCGGTCAGGATTCGATACTGAGCTTCGGCATCGGAAGCCTGAAGCAGCTTTGGGCGTACCTCATCAAATTCAGGCCAGCCCGTCAAATACCAGAGCAGATGCTTTCTAAACGTTCGAACAGCAATCTGAGGCTCGTAGCAGGCAAAATGCAACTGCCAATGACGCAAAATAGTCTCAACCTTTTCTTCCCAGGTAACTTTACCTGATTGCCCTGTTTGCAGTTCAGTTTTTATTGTTTTAAAAATCCAGGGCTGTCCCAAGGCTGCGCGACCGATCATCACAGCCGCCGCCCTCGTAAATTGAAGAACTGCTCTTACACGGTTAGCGTCTGAAATATCGCCATTGGCTACCACGGGAATCGACAACTCGTCCACCACGCGCGCGATGGTCTCGTATTCGACATCACTTTCAAAAGCACCTTCACGCGTTCTGCCGTGCACCGTCAACATAGCAAAACCGCAATCTTGGGCAATAGCTGCAATTTGACTCACGTTTTTGTGCTGCTCATCCCAACCCGTTCGGCATTTAAGCGTCACTGGAATATTTGTCCGACGGGAAGCTTCTCCCAAAGCAGTCAAAATATCCTCAGCAATATCAATGTCACGCATCAAAGCTGAGCCGCACGCAACGTTACAAACCTTTTTAGCCGGGCACCCCATGTTAAAGTCTACAACCTGAGCACCAGCCTCCACAGCCCAATAAAAAGCCTCAACCAATGCACAACGATCTGCACCCAAAAGTTGTACTACACGAGGACATTCACCCTTAAAAAATTTCACCCTGCCGAGGGTCTTAGGGCTATTTCTCAACTGTGGGGCGCTTGCAACCATTTCGCCCACCGCATAATCGGCTCCAAACTCGCGGCACATTTGCCTAAAAGGAGCATCAGTGATACCGGCCATCGGAGCGAGAAAAAGTTTCCCGTCAATACAGTAAGGGCCTAAATTGAAACTCATTCTGAAATTCTCAACTCAAACACTGCCACTGACTGATAAGCAATGCGTTTATTGTAGTCATTTTGCTTAATTTTTGTGCAAACCATCCAACTTTTCTGATTCAGAGCAGATTAAGAACAGCTAGTCACTCTCTTTGCTAGCGCATAAAGTGCATCGGGCGTACCGATATTGTTCCAATAGCCTTTAAAAACTTCTCCGCTCACAAGTCTTTGGTCAATAAAACGAAACATCCAAGGGAAAAGTTTTGCAAAGCTCGTCGGCACCCCTTCAAACATCTTAGGTGAAAAAAGACCGATACTGCCGTATGTATAAGAACGCGGCTCACGAACCACCCAGCCATCAATAAGTCCCATGTCGCCTTCAGGGTGAAAAGTCGGATTAGGAACAAGGACAAGGTGGGCAAGCGCATCGACTGATCGAATGCGTTCTGCCGGCTCCTGTAATAAAGAGGAGAAATCAAAGTCCGAAACAATGTCGCCCGCTACCACAATGAAGGGCTCCGTACCGTCAGTTAAAAGCGGCAAAGCTTTAGCAATTCCGCCCAATGTTTCGAGAGACTCGTCGTAGTTTTTCCCTTCCACAGAATAAGTAAGACTAGCTCCGCGATAATTTTTACCCAAAGCAGGCAAAAAAGTGTGTGACAAATGAGCCGTATTAATCACTATATCGGTCACACCGGCTTTGACCAAAGCATCAATTGACCAATCAATAAGGCGTTTTTCGCCTGCTTTCAGTAGAGGTTTAGGCAAGGTATCCGTTAAGGGTCTCATCCGCTTTCCACGGCCTGCGGCCAAAATCATCGCTCGCACGCTCACCTCCTAGAAGGTGTAACCGTACTGAGGAACGGTTTCTTCAATTTGATCAACGAGGTACAAAAGAGCCTTCAGTTCATCGTAGCGGTGAGCAGTTTCCCGCACGTAACGAATAAATCGCGGCGTATCGGCTAAATATTTGGGTTTGCCGTCACGGTAATTCAGGCGGGCAAAAATGCCTAAAATTTTCAGATGACGCTGCAGTCCCATCCACTCCACATCTTTCCAGAAAACGCCAAAATCCTGAGGCACGGGGATTGCGGCTTGGCGTGCCTTATCCCAATAACGAATCGTCATATCAATCACAAACGTTTCGTTCCAACTGATAAAAGCGTCTCGCAAAAGTGAAGCAATATCATAGGAAACCGGACCGTAAACAGCATCCTGATAGTCCAGAATGCCAGGCCCGCCAGAGGTAAGCGGCATAAGATTTCGCGGCATATAGTCGCGATGGACAAACACTTTAGCCTGGGAAAGATTATTTTGTAAGATACGCTCAAAACACACTTTCAGCAGTGCGCTTTGCCGTTCATCGAGCGTTTTTCCACGATGACGGCCGATGTACCATTCAGGGAAAAGATTTAATTCCTTCGACAGTAATGCACGATCATATTCAGGCAAAACCCCTGGTTTGGAAGCACTTTGCCACTTCACCAATGCGTCAATGGCTTGAGTAAATAACTCTCGGGCATTCTCTTCGTTGAGAACATCCAAATAGGTTTTTGTTCCTAAGTCGGTTAGCAGCAAAAAACCCTGCTGAGGATTTTCTTCATAAATACGAGGGACAGTGAGGCCGGCCTGTTCAAAAAGATGCGTAACACGAATAAAGGGACGCACGTCTTCATGCTCTGTCGGGGCATCCATCACAATATAAGTCTGATTTTGACGATTGGCTATACGAAAATAGCGTCTAAAACCTGCATCAGTACTGGCTGCAGTCTCCGTTGTTAAGTCCAATTGATATCGGTCGGCCAAACCGGACAACCAGGCGTGACGTTCTTGTTGACGATCCGTCATGACTCCCCCGTTAAATTCTTACAATTTCCAGGGCGAAATTATGACACGATGCGACTTGGGCGCCAAACGCTTCGGCTATAATGGGCGGGTACAGTTTTGACAAACCAAATTCATTTTCATGTCGGATTTTTCCCAAACCCCTTTCAAAGGGCTGCCCGCACTCAAAATTTTGAGCGTGGCCTGTGCGCTTGCCTGCGCCTCTTTGGCTCATGCTCAAACCAACAACGGAGTGCGCCTTCGAACAGCGACCTCTTTGAGTGACTCTGCGGCCCTAGTGAACGAAAACAGTGCTAGTTTCATTTCTGCCGAGCAAATGGAAACGACCGATGATGAAATTATCCTCACCGGAGATGCTGAAGTACGTCGTGCCGGCACTGTTATCCGCGGTGACAATATTACCTACACGCAGTCAAGCGATACAGTTGACGTGAAGGGCAATGCCGTTGTTTTACGTGACGGTGTACGTTTCGCGGGTCCAGAACTCAACTACAAAATTGAAACCGAAACGGGCGAAATGCAGGACGCCCGCTACGAATACGCTGCTAGACGCATTCAAGGACAATCTAAATATGCTCGATTTGAAAGCGGCGTCTCCACTCAGCTTCGCGATGCGACGCTTTCGACTTGCAAACCGGGCAGTAAGGCTTGGTGGATTGAAGCCGATACGTTGACTATTGATGAGTCAAGCAACATGGCTACGGCCCATGACATGAGCTTTCACTTGGCTGGACTGCCCGTCATGGGACTGCCTTACGCTTTTTTCCCCGTGGGCACTGAACGGCAAAGCGGTCTTCTGACTCCGACAATCGCCATGAGTTCAGATCTGGGATTTGACTATGCTCAACCCATTTACTGGAATATTGCACCCAATTATGACTATACCTTTACTCCGCGTCTGATGACTAAACGCGGCGTGCTTTTGGGTAATGAATTCAGATTCTTAAACCCAAATTTCGGCGGCACTTTAACCTATGACTGGCTGCCAAACGATCGTCACACTGGCGACAGTCGCTATGGCGCCCGAGCTCAAGGTTGGGCACAGTGGAACGGCATTCGCTTCGGAGCCGACTACAACCGTGTAAGCGATGGCGACTACATGGACGACTTTTCTGGCAATTTTCAGGAAAGTGATGAATCCGTTTTGCCGCAAGATGCGTGGATGAGCTACGCCCAAGATTTCTGGAATGCGTCTTTGAGCGTACATAAAAATCAGGTCCTTAACCGTACCGATCACTCAGCAATCGATAAGCCATATGAAAAAGTTCCAGAATTGCGCTGGAGAGCCTACTACGCCGACTTATACGGTTTGGAAATTTCAAGCACCTTTGAAGCTACGCGCTTTAAACACAAGGACAAAGAGTTCAAGCCCGAGGGCGACCGCTTCTATATGAACCAATCCGTGGCTTATCCGATGAGGGGAGCGGCGTGGTTTGTGACGCCTAAAGCCATGGTAACTGGCGTAGCTTATAACCTCACGGGACTCAATAACCTGGATAAACAGTTTAGGGAATCAATCGGGTACGAGAAAAATTCAAGTTTTATTGTCCCGACCTTTAGCCTCGACAGTGGCTTAATTTTTGAGCGTGACTCTTCCTGGTTTGGTAAAGAAGCTACACAGACTTTCGAGCCTCGACTTTTTTATGTCTACACGCCTTACCGTGACCAAAGCAAGATGCCAGTTTTCGACAGCTCTTATGCTGACTTGAGCTTCGGAAGCTTTTTCATGGAAAATGAATTCACGGGTCATGACCGTGTTTCAGAAGCCAATCAAGTCTCTTTAATTCTGACCTCTCGCTACTTGGATCGTAAAACCGGTTTTGAATGGCTACGAGCCTCTATCGGGCAGCGTTTTTATTTCTCTGACCAAGACGTTGCCTTAAATCGCTATACCATTCACAATTGGCGCTATTACAGAAATCGTAAGAGCACAGAGGGCACAAACGAAGACAATAAGAGCGACTACTTGGGCAATATCACAGCTCACCTCACAAAAGATCTGGTCGCCTCAACGACTGCACAATACTCAACAAGCGAAAGTCGCTTTACGCGCATTAACGCGGGCATTCGTTGGCAACCGAAACCCTCTGCTGTGATGGGACTTTACTATCGCTATGACGACTTGCCCACAACGCCGGAGGTTGACCGTATAAAACAAATCGATTTTGGCGTACAGTGGCCGCTCACTAATTCTCTTTACGGGCTTGCCCGTTATAACTATGCTTTGGATGAAAAAGAGCCTGTTGAAATGCTTGCTGGCATTGAGTACGTAGCCGACTGCTGGGCTTTGCGCCTTGTCGGACAACGTACCTTAGACAGCAAGGATGAATACGATACAACCTTCTTCATCCAACTGGAGCTGACCGGATTAGGTTCCATCGGCTCAGATCCGCTTGAAGATTTGCGCCGTGCCATTCCGGGCTATCGGCCTACGACAGACCAACCCGGTGCAGCCGGACTTTATGACTACTATGAATAAGATGAAATATGTGGCGCTGCTTGCCGCCTTTTCTGCAAGCATCTGTGTGGCTCAACCGAGCGGCAAGCAAGTTGCCTCTGAACCGCAGCTTTTAAATGCTGTGGTTGCGGTCGTCAACAATGACGTCATCACAACAGACGAGCTAGCTGAAAGAGCTCACTCGGCTGCGCTCAATTTAAGACGCCAAAAAATCCAGTTGCCACCGATGCAGCAGTTGCGCGTTCAAGTGCTCGAACAGCTCATCCTTGAAAGAGCTATCTCTCAGAGAGCACGCGAGACCGGCATCCGTGTTGATGACGGCATCGTCAATGCCACTATCGAACAAATCGCTCAACAAAATAAGATTTCCGTTGCTGAACTTCGTCGCCGTTTGTCGCTTGACGGTGTGACATTCCCGCAGTTTCGCGAAGAAATTCGCTCACAAATCGTTGCCCAACGTTTACGTGAACGCGAAGTTGATGATGAAATCAAAATCCCAGAAAGCGAAATTGATGCTTTCCTAGCCGATCAAGCCGGCTACAACATCAACGATACGATTGAGTACAACATCTCTCACATCTGGATTCCCACCTCTGAGAGCATGAGTTCAGACGAATTAAGCGCGGCTCGTGATACAGCTGACGATATTCTCGAGCGTGCTCAAGACGGTGAAGACTTTGGCCGCCTTGCTGCAAGCTATTCCAAGGCTTCTGACGCATTAGACGGCGGCAACCTCGGCTGGAGAACACTGTCTCAGATGCCGACTGCGCTTGCTGCTGCCGTGCGAGACGCCCGCCAACAATCTTCAAAAGTCGCGATGAATGTGAGCTCTGACGGTTACTACATCGTAAAGGTCAACGATCGTCGTGACGGTGTGAAAACGAAATTAGCCGGAGGCCCTGTCACCCAGACCCACGTACGTCACATTTTGATGGCAGTCACCCCGGTTACCGATGAAGCGACTGTTTTAAACCGCCTCAATGACATTCGTAAACGCCTTGTAGAAAATAAAGAAGATTTTGCAACGCTTGCACGTTTACACTCAGTTGATGGCTCTGCCACCCGCGGCGGCGACTTAGGTTGGGTTCATCCGGGCGATACCGTTCCAGCTTTTGAAGAAGCCATGAACAACTTGAAGCCCGGCGAAGTAAGCCGACCGATTAAGACGCAATACGGCTACCATATCATCCAAGTTCTCGATCGACGTCAAGAAGCCGTTGATGCCGAGCGTATGCGCTATATGGCCCGTCAGGTACTTCGTCAGAGAAAATTGGCAGAAGCCACTGCCAATTGGCAGCGTGAGTTGCGTGACCGCGCCTACGTTGAAATCCGACGCGACGCACTCTAGAGGAAGCGCATCACTATGCAAAACGGATTAGCCGGGCATCGAGCCAGAAAACGTTTCGGGCAAAATTTTTTGCATGATGAACATTGGATTGAGCGGATTGCTCGCGCAATTGACGCCAAGCCCGGCGAAACCGTAGTGGAGATCGGTCCAGGGCAAGCGGCTTTGACTCGCAAAATGATCGCTGCAGCAGGCAAAGCTACGGCAATCGAAATTGACCGAGACTTGGCCGCTTGGTTAAGAGCAACATTTCCTGAAACATTAACGCTTATTGAGGCTGATGCGCTTAAATTGGATTGGACACAAGTGCATGCTGGCGCAAAGTTACGTATCGTTGGTAACCTGCCCTACAACATTTCCAGTCCTCTACTTTTTCATTTAATGACTGTAGCCGATCGGGTGATTGACCAGCATTTCATGCTCCAAAAAGAAGTGGTTGACAGAATGGTTGCTACCCCTGGCAGCAAAGTCTACGGGCGGCTTTCTGTCATGCTGCAGTACCGTTATCGAATGCAGAAAATGTTTGATGTACCGCCCGGCGCATTTACCCCGGCTCCCAAAGTGACAAGTTCTATCGTGCGAATGGTGCCTAAAGAAGTGAGCGAACTTTTGCCGGTCGATATAGATCGATTCAGTACAATTGTTGCCGCTGCCTTTAATCAGCGCAGAAAAACACTTCGCAACGCTCTTTCTAAGCTTTTAACCGAAGAGCAAATTCGACAAGCTGGCATTGAGCCGACACTTCGGGCCGAAGCTTTATCGGTTGAATCTTTTGTAAAACTTGCCAATATTGTTCAAAACGGCAATGTCGGCATATAAACGCCTTTGAGAGCGCGTCGAGCGCTCTCATAGTCCGGATAAATTTCTCCCACTCGCTTCCAAAAACGGGCACTGTGGTTCATTTCATCAAGATGAGCGAGTTCGTGAGCAATCACGTAATCAATTAAAGAAGTATCCAAATGAATTAAACGCCAGTTGAGACGGATTTTTCGGTCTGAGCTACAGGAACCCCAGCGGCCTTTAGCACCAGAGAGCCCCCAACCGCTAAAACTTACCAAAGCGCGATTAGCGATCTCCTGAATACGACTGCCTAAATAGCGCTCCGCTTCTTTTTTAAACCACACTTGAACCCAGTCCTTGATCCTGGCTTCCTGAGTGTCCTTAGGAGCATTGATAATGAGTTCCCATCCAGAGGAACTTTCTGAAAAAAAGACCGTTTTTGCAGCCGGCTCCAGATGCAATGTCAAAGGACGCCCCAGATAAGGCAATTTCGCCCCATCAATAAATCGCACACTCTGTAGGCCAACTTCTTTTTGCCAATTATGAAATTCAGTGAGTTTTTTCTGTATCCAAGCTTCTTTGGTTTGAAGCATTTTTTCAATTTCAGACACAGAAACCCAACGTGGAGCTCGGACTGTGACTCCTCGCTCATCGACAATAAAACCGACCGTTTTTCTCTTAGCTCTTTCCAAGTGATAGGTAAAAGGAGGGGTTAAAAGAAAATCTTTTCTTTGAGCAGCAACGTCTTTTTTTAATCCAGCCATAACCTCAGGCGGCAGTGGCTGTTTTTTCAACACCCCTGTGTCACGGCCTTTCGGTATTTCAGGCAAATCATTAAAAAAATCAAAAGACAATTGCTTCACGGTTAGTGTGCCCCTTTCTTTTTGGGGCTAGCTTCAAATTCGTTTGTTATCCGGCCAGAATAAGCTTCAGGGGAAATCTCGTGCATTTGCCCTTCAATCCAACCAACCAATTGCTGTTGCACGTCTTCAAAAGTACGGTTTTTTGTTTCTATTTTAGGACCAATGCATACGGTAATTAAGCCAGGCGTCTTAGAGATGGAATTTCTCGGCCAACACTCTCCAGAATTAAGCGCAATAGGAATAATAGGAGTACCTGTCGCTACAGCAAATCGCGCTCCTCCCGACTTATAGTGAGTCTTTTGTCCGGGTGCCGTGCGAGTACCTTCTGGAAACATAGCAAGCCACCATCCCTTTTGCAAAAACTGCTGCCCCTGATGCATGAACTGCTCATAGGCACGAGACCCTTTTTTGCGGTCGATAGCCATCATATGCAGTGTTGCCAAGGCTTGCCCGAAAACCGGAACATAGTGCAACTCTTTTTTATACACGAAACTTGTTTGGTGAGGAATAATGGCACCAAGCGCAAAAATGTCCCAAGCTGATTGATGCTTAGAGAGAATTAAAAGGGGGGAGTCATCCGTCGGAAAATTCTCTAAACCCTTAAACTGATATCGCATACCGCAAATCACCTCTCCGACTTTGAGCATAAATCCTGCCCAACCGGTTGCTAGACGATAGCGCAGCGAGAGCGAGGCGGGATACAAAATGATTAAGGCGATAGCCAACGGTATCAATGTGAGCGCCAACACAATGTAGTAAATCCAACCTCGAAGAGTTGACATAATCTTTCCTCGATACACGAAAGGCTCCTTTCTGGAGCCTTTCGCCTGTTTTTTGATAATGAAACTACTTAGCCAGTCGTGAAAGCTCAGCCACCATGTTCATTGTACGATGTAATCGCCACAAGAGTGCTAAACGATTCGCTCGAACACGGTTATCTTCCACATTGACCATGACATCTTCAAAGAAGCGGTCAACCGGCGTTTTCATCGGAGCCAAGCTCTTTAAAAGCTCGGTGTAGCGTCCAGTCTCATAAAGAGTTTGGGCTTGGGCTTCTGCCGTACAAAGAGCCTCATAAAGTGCTTTTTCAGCTTCAGAGTCAAAAAGCACAGGATCCACGGCATCCGTTTCCGGCGCAGTCTTCTTAATGATGTTGCCAATACGCTTATTGGCCGCAGCAAGCGCTTCAGCTTCAGGCAACTGAGTAAAGGCGCGAACTGCTTCAAGGCGCACCGGAACATCCAAAATCGTGGTCGGATGAGTTGCCAGTACCGCATCGACTTCCTGAGCGCTGTAGCCCTTATCTTTAAACATCACACGCAAACGATCTTCAAAGAAAGCCAAAAGCTCATCTCTGGCATCTTTGACATTAGGAACCGTCTTTAACGCTTCGTAACCGATATCAACTAAATCAGTGATCGCAACATTGAGCTTTTTCTCGATTAACATGCGAAGGATACCTAATGCGTGGCGGCGCAAGGCAAACGGATCTTTATCACCCGTAGGCATCTGTCCGATACCAAAAAGTCCAGACAAAGTTTCTAGCTTATCGGCTAAAGCGACCGCTAAGCTTACGCGGGTAGAAGGCAGAGCGTCGCCCGCAAATCTCGGTTGATAGTGTTCGCGGATGGCCAGCGCCACTTCTTCGCTTTCTCCGTCATGCAAGGCGTAGTATTCACCCATAATACCCTGCAACTCTGGGAATTCACCGACCATAAGCGTTAAAAGGTCAACCTTGGCCAGTTGTGCAGCACGCACAGCTTCATCGCGGTTGGCACCGATTAAATCCGCCACTTGAGCAGCGATTGCCTTAACACGTTCAACGCGTTCGGCCTGGGTGCCTAGCTTATTGTGATACACCACATTCTTTAATTGCGGAATGCGGCTTTCCAAAGTCTGCAACTGATCCTGATCGTAGAAGAACTTCGCGTCAGCCAACCGGGCGCGCACCACGCGCGCATTGCCGGCGCTAATAGCTTTACCCCCGTCTTTGGCCTCTAATTGAGAAACCAGGAAGAAACGGTTCATCAAACGCCCCTTTTCATCCTGCGCAGCAAAATACTTTTGATTTTGCTGCATGGTCAAAATCAGGCATTCTTGAGGAACCTTTAAGAATTCCTCTTCAAACGAAGACTGGTAGATGACGGGCCACTCTGTTAATGCTGTCACTTCATCAATCAAGTCTTCGGGCATAATGGCTTCGCCGCCAATCGCACGAGCGCCTTCTGTCACGTCGTGCACAATCTTTTCGCGACGTTTGGCAAAGGAAGGCATTACCTTTGCTTCTGTCATCATCTGTTCTTCGTAACCATCAGCAGAACGAATGGCAATCAAATCCTGAGTATGGAAACGGTGGCCACGCGTCAGACGATCAGCGTTTAACCCTAAAAGGCTTACCGGAACCACTTCTGTACCGTAGAGCGCTACAAGGTGCTTGGCAGGGCGAACAAACGAAACCGTCGTCTGACCATCAGCCAATTGATAATGCATCACTTTCGGGATCGGCAGATTAAAAGCTGCCGCTTCGAGCGCAGTCTGAAGACCTTGAGCCAAGGCAACTCCGGGGCGGATGCCTTCGTAGAACAACTGCTCGTTTTTGCCGTCATTGACGCGCTTTAAAGTGGAGACATCAGCATCAATTCCCAAAGCCTTCATTTTCTTTAAAAGAGCAGGCGTTGCATGTCCCACGGCATCAATACCAACTTTCACGGGCACAAGCTTTTGCTTAAAAGCTTCGTCGGGCGACTTGGCAAGCACGTTGGTTACCAAAGCTGCCAAGCGTCTCGGAGAGCCGTAAACCGTCGTATGGCTGCCCTCTTCCAAAAAATGCTGAGAGGCTAAGCTCTTCGTTAAGTTTTGAGCAAACGCTTCGGAGAGTTTTTTAAGAGCCTTCGGGGGCAACTCTTCGGTCTGCAATTCCACTAACAAACTGGTCATTTTTCTCTAGCCTCTTAGGAATTCTTTTTCAACATAGGAAAGCCCAAACGTTCACGGGCATCGTAGTAGCTCTGAGCCACTGCACGGCTAATCATACGGATACGGGCAATATAGGCTGCACGTTCGGTCACACTGATTGCGCCGCGAGCATCAAGTAAATTAAAAGTGTGGCCTGCCTTCAATACCATTTCATAGGCGGGCAACGCCAAATTTAAATCCATCAGACGTTTTGCCTCACCCTCAAAGTAATTGAATTGATGCAAGAGCTTTTCGGGATCGCTAGCTTCGAAGTTATAGTGGCTTTGTTCCACTTCGTTTTGATGGAAAACATCACCGTAGGTGAGCGTACGCGTGGAGCCGTCAGCGTCTTGCCAATTCGTGTACACCAGGTCAAAGACGTTATCGCAGTTTTGCAGATACATTGTTAGACGTTCCAAACCGTAGGTGATTTCCCCGGTAATGGGTTTGCATTCCAAGCCACCCACTTGCTGGAAGTACGTAAATTGAGTGACTTCCATGCCGTTCATCCAGATTTCCCAACCCAGACCCCAGGCACCCAAAGTCGGGTTTTCCCAGTTATCTTCTACAAAGCGAATATCATTGACTTCGGTATCAATTCCTAAAGCACGAAGGCTGCCCAAATATAAATCTACGATATTGGTGGGGGCAGGCTTCAACACCACTTGGAATTGATGGTGTTGATGCAAGCGGTTGGGGTTTTCGCCATAGCGGGCATCTTTCGGACGACGGGAAGGCTGCACATAAGCGGCACGCCAGGGCTCAGGGCCCAACGCACGCAAGAACGTCGCCGTATGCGAGGTTCCTGCCCCTACTTCCATATCAATCGGCTGCAAAAGCGCACAACCTTGTTGATTCCAATATTGCTGCAAACGCAGGATGACTTCCTGAAATGTAATCATCGGTTCAATCCAAAAATTGAGAAAACGGTTAAGGGGAAAAGATGCCCCGAAAATTGTTTAATTTTATTCCTTTTGCAGGCGTTTTTCGGCAAAGGCCCCTATAAAAGCACCTAGAATCATCAAAATAGCAAAAATAACAGCAGGCCAATCACCAAAACGCACATAGGGAGTTGCTTCGCCCTTCATGGTTGTGACCGTAACATCCATCACACCATCTACATCAGCATCAAGCTTTTTGACGACTTTACCTTGCTCATTAATTAACGCCGTCATCCCGCTATTGGTCACGCTCAAAAGAGGACGGGCGGTCTCAAGCGCTCTCATTTGAGAAATCTGCAGATGCTGGCTCGCAGCCTTAACAGGGCCGAACCACTTCAGATTAGACAAATTAATGAGCCATTCGGGCGACTGATGCTCCCAAGCCTCTCGCCACTCATTTCCAAAAAGATTTTCGTAGCAAAGATTAACCGCAGCCGTATGACCGGCAAAAGACATTGTCAGCTCTTCTTGCGTTCCTCTAGAAAGGTCTGTCATCGGGATGCGCATGGAATCGATAAACCAGCGGAAACCCCAAGGCACAAACTCTCCAAAAGGCACTAAATGACGCTTGCGATATAACGACAGCTCCCCTTGTGGGTCCAGTGCAATGGCAGCGTTGCTGTATTGTCCCTGCTCAAACCAAAAAGCATTAAACAAAAGCGATTTATTTTCTTTTTTGACCCAATCCAAAAGCCGCTTTTGCTGAGATTGCGGAAACTGCTGCCAGGCAAGCGGATAGGCAGACTCGGGAAAAATCACAGCGTCAAGCTGCGCGTTTTCTACAGAAGTACTGTCTAGATAGAAATACATTTCATCAAAGCGCTCGCTCATTGATTGCTGCAACAGCCTCGGCTCTAAATTAGGCTGTACAAGCCGCACCTGAACTTCTCCAGAGGACTCACTCCAGATAGCTTCTTTGCCACCGAGCGCTAAGAGCAAAATAGAAAATATTGTGATGCCACAAGAAGCAATGTAAATCCATTTGCCCTTTAAGGTCCAAATTGCAGCAATAAGCCCTGCAATCCAACTCAAGCCTAAAAGCACACCAAAACTGCCGATCAATGGTGCCAAGCCCGATAGGGGCCAATCCACAACCGCATAAGCGGGATTAAGCCATGGAAACCCAGTTAAAACCCAACCGCGTAGCCACTCAAAAATCGTAAACGCCGCAGGCAGCCCTAAAGCCATTCGAAGAACTGGTTTTTCAAGAAGTTTTGCGGTGAGCGTAAAAGCAGCCGTGGGAAAAAGCGCTAGTCCTAAAGAAAAGACCGCTGTTGTCACATAAGTCCATTCAAGCGGCATGTAACCGTAGTGATACATGCTGTAGTAGACCCAATTGATACCACTTACAAACCACCCAAAACCAAAAGCCAATGACCATAAAGCAACGTGAGAAATTTTCTGCGTAGCGCCCACAAGATAAAAAATCACAATAAGCGCCGCGAGTGCAAAAAGCGGTTCATTGGCCGGCGCAAAGGCGCTGGAAAGCGCCATACCGCTAGCCAAGCTCAAAATGAGCCGATAGGCAAAATACTTTTGTTTGGGAGATAAGAGCATCACTTTTATTCTTCTTTTTTAACCGGTTCCTGCACCGATAATTTTTCTACTTTCAACAACCGTACCTGTCGTTCGTCAGCTCGCAAAACCGTAAAGCGAAATCCTTCGATCACTACGGTTTCGCCGATCTTTGGCATGTGTTCAAGACGGTCAGCAATCAGGCCTCCGATTGTTTCGCAATGGCAGTCCTCATCGGTGTTGATTTCAGTAGAAAAAAATTCATTGAACTGTTCAATTTCCGTCAGTGCCTTCACGCGCCAACAACCATGTTTGGGATCTTCGAGGATGTTATCTGCGTCTTCATTGACGTCGTCAAATTCATCATCAATTTCACCCACGATTTGCTCAAGCACGTCTTCGATCGTAATTAAGCCTGAAACACTGCCGAACTCATCGACCACAATGGCCATGTGGTTGCGCTCAAGTTTAAAGTCACGCAGCAAATCGTTAAGCGGCATACTTTCCGGAATAAATTTTGCCGGGCGCAAATGATCGCGAGCTTTAAAGTCAGGCTCAACCAACACCCGCAAAATTGTCTTAGCGTGCAAAATGCCGATCACATTGTCACGGTCATCATCCAAAATAACCGGAAAGCGGGAGTGGCCGGCTTCAATCATCTGAGGCAGCCACACATCTTTACTTTCGCTCAAATCCACCACCTGCATCTGAGAGCGCGGCACCATCAGATCACAGGCTCTGAGGTTGGAAAACTGCATCACGCCTTCCATCATCTTCAAGGCGGAGTCATCGATGAGTTTTTGTTCGTTGGCTTCGTGAAGTGTATCGATGAAGTCTTCACGCGTGGGCGTGTGGAAAACGCCAGATAGGCGCTCAAAAAAAGTGCGGTGTTTTGATGTTCCCGCTTTAAGCGGTGGTTCTGTACTCATGAATTTTGATTTTTAATAACAACGAAAAGTCTTATGTTATCAGTCTTTTGCCTGACTTGCTCAGTGCATGTCCAATGACTGCTTAAAAAGCTCATCGTGACCTTTTTAACCACTGAAGTAACAATTCCGAATGTTTTTTGGATACATTCGGTACCTACAGTATTTCCCTCTATTTGAACTGGAGTTTCAGTTTTTTGCCTTTTAGCAAAATGCGGTCTTCATAAGGATTATCAAAACCAAGCTTCAAAAGTGCTCCGATTTCCTTATCTTCCATGACATTGGCCTCGGCATATTCCATGTGGTCATAGCCGTGTGCATGAAGCGCACCGTGAATCAGCAGGTGCGCCAAATGTTCATCAAAAGATTTGTTTTGAGCTTTGGCTTCTTTCACCAGTACCGGCACACAGATGACTAAATCAGCCACTGCGGTAGGCTCATGCTGATAATCAAACGTCAAAACATTGGTCGCATAGTCTTTGTGGCGGTATTGAGCATTCATTTCACGCCCTTCCTGCTCACCCACAAACATGACGTTTAATTCTGTATCCCGTTCAATCGCAGCGCTTACCCACTTTTTCATCTTCTTGGCAGAAGGAAGCTTAAAGTGACCGTGCTCAAAAACATTTAACTGCAGTTTCTTTTTTGTCATTTATTCCTCAATCCCCTTAGCCAATTTTGCCAAATGGCGTCTTTCATCCGCTTTGGCGTACGCTTCAACAATGCGGGCTACAAGCGGATGACGCACAACGTCAGCCGCCGTAAAGTAAGTCATTGCAATCCCTCTGACACCTGCCAACACATTTTGAGCTTCAACAAGACCTGATCTTGTGCCGCGCGGAAGGTCAATTTGCGTCACGTCCCCCGTAATGACCGCCTTAGAGCCAAAGCCGATACGCGTTAAAAACATCTTCATTTGCTCGGGCGTCGTATTTTGCGCTTCATCCAAAATGACAAAAGCATTGTTAAGCGTTCTGCCGCGCATGTAAGCTAAAGGCGCAATTTCAATTGTCTGACGCTCTAAAAGCCTTTGAGTCTTATCAAAGCCCAAAAGATCAAAGAGTGCGTCGTAGAGCGGCCGCAAATAAGGGTCCACCTTTTGAGACAAATCGCCCGGCAAAAAGCCCAAGCGCTCTCCGGCTTCCACGGCCGGACGCGTCAAGATGATGCGCTCAACTCGGTCTCGTTCATAAGCGTCTACTGCTGCGGCCACCGCCAGATACGTTTTACCCGTCCCGGCAGGTCCAATGCCAAACGCGATGTCGTTATCCAAAATCGCCTGGATGTAGTCATTTTGACGAGGGGTGCGTCCCTGAAGCTCACGCTTTTTCGTGTGAAGTACAGGTGCAGTCGGCGAATCACCATCTAACTTTTTAGCGTTTTCTCCCACGAAAAAAAGCTGCACATCGTCAGTTGTCAATTCTTCAGCGGAATTTTCAGCACGGAGTGCTAAAGTCTGCAAAGCATTTAAAGCTTCTCGCGCTTTTTCTGCGTCTCCGGCAATTCTGAATTGACTATTTCGCCTCGAAATAGAGACATCCAATATCACCTCAATCTGGCGCAAATTCGCATCCATCGGCCCTACGAGGCTCGCCAGGGCCGTGTTGCTGATATCCAAATTAAGTGATAAGAATTTTTCTTCTGCCATAGATTTATCTTAAATCATCTCGCCCACAAGGGTATGGGGATTGACCTCTGTAATTTTGACGTTAACCATCGTGTTGGTCAACGAATCGTCACCCACAAAATTCACAATGCGATTGTTGTCTGTTCGGGCAGCCATCATGCCGCGTCCGCGTCGAGAAGGACCAATGACGAGCACACGCTGAATAGTGCCTAACATTGACTGAGCAATTTCTGTAGCTTTCGCGTCATTTTTTGCTTGAAGAATCTGCAGTCGCTTTAACTTCACTTCCTGCGGCGTATCGTCTTTTAGGTAAGCGGCTGGCGTCCCCGGACGGCGGCTATAGACAAAGGAGAAACTGGCATCAAAGCCCACATCATCCATGAGTTTGAGTGTTGCCTCAAAGTCTTCTTCAGTTTCACCGGGGAAACCCACAATGATATCGGTTGCAATTGAAATGTCGGGTCGCACGGCCTTCAGGCGTCTGATAATCGACTTATATTCAAGCACAGTGTAACTGCGCTTCATCGCTGCCAAAATCCGATCAGAACCTGACTGAACAGGCAAATGAACATGATTGACAAGCTTGTCGATCTTGCCGTAGGCATCAATTAGACGCTGGGTAAATTCTTTCGGGTGAGACGTCGTATAGCGGATGCGTTCAATACCATCAATTTCCGCTACATATTCCAAAAGCATCGCAAAATCTGCGATATCCCCATCAGGTGTCAATCCTCTGTAGGCATTAACGTTTTGTCCTAAAAGCGTCACTTCTTTGACACCTTGCGCGGCTAACTTAGCCACTTCAATTAAGACGTCGGCCATCGGACGAGAAATTTCCTCACCTCGCGTATAGGGCACTACGCAATAAGAGCAGTACTTACTGCAGCCTTCCATAATGGAAACGAAGGCGGTAGCGCCTCGTGCGTGGGGCTCTGCCAGATGGTCAAACTTTTCAATTTCAGGGAAGCGAATATCGACTTGCGGTTTATGCGTTTCGACTACCTTTTTCACCATATCAGGCAAGCGGTGAAGCGTTTGTGGTCCAAAGACGATATCGACATACGGCGCACGAGACAAAATCTTTTTGCCTTCCTGACTGGCGACACAGCCGCCCACAGCGATCATCATCTCATCTTTGTGCGCTTCTCGCTTGGTATCGCGAATACGACCCAATTCAGAAAATACTTTTTCCTGTGACTTTTCACGAATGGAGCAGGTATTTAAAACAACGAGGTCGGCATCCTCGACTTTCTCGGTACGCTCGTAGCCGTTAGCGACCATCAGGTCAACAATTTTTTCAGAGTCGTACTCATTCATTTGGCAGCCGAAGCTGCGAAGATAAATTTTTTTCGCGGTCACGGTTTACATCCGTTGCACAAAAATTATTTGTTTAATAAAAACAAATTGTTGTTAATCAAAAGAAGGGGGTTAAGTATAGCAATTTACTCTTTAATCTTTGCTCTCTTTGAACCACTTCTCTCCCTGAGCAGTGACTTTATAAGTCTGATAAGGGTGATTGGGCAATTCAGGATAAACATATTCGATCACTCCTTTCTCACGAAGCTCTTTTAAGTATTTTCGAATTAATTGTTCACCCTTATCTAATCGTTGCATTAACCCCTCTTTTGTCTGAGGTTTAAGCAAACACAAACCAACCATAACTCTAAAAATTTTTTCTTTTCTTGGACGATAACCCAAATTTTCGATCTCTTTCTTCAACAAATTCAGCTGCTCTATGTGCGGTGTTTCAGCTCCGAGGTGCGGTGTTTCAGATTTCAACTGATTTTCATTTGACTTAAGAGTATAAGTCGTAGCCGATCCTGCTCCATGTTTTCTTAGCAGACCGATTTCTTTAGTCAACCTTTGCAAAACATGACTGGCCTGCAATGTATCTAAATTGGTATCTTCCCTAAGAGTTGAATTATTGACAGCCCCCAAATGCCTGGCGATTAGAAGAGCCCTCGCCTCAGTGTCATTTAACTCATAATCCTTATATTGACTCAACCATACCAAATCATCTTTGCTCATTAATTGATTCAAAGAATAAGTGGCTCGGAAAGAATTTCCCATTACACTCGAGACGAAACTTGGTTCTGCCAAATTAGCCTCTCGTAGAAGGATGCGACTAGTGCGGATACCTGAACCTTTAGTTTCAGCAAAGTTTAAATCGTACAGAATTGAAGCTAAAATCGGATTCCTTAATTCTGATGCTCCGGTACCGAGTTCCTCAACCGGTTTTAATGAATAACCGGCGTTATAGACTTCCAAGCGATCACTATAGCGAACTACCTGGGTTGGACTGTGAACACGATAATCCCGGTGCATGACAGCATTCACAATCGCTTCTCGAACAACTCTCTTCGGCAAAACCGGTACATCTGTGCGCTGTAATTCACCCTCTTCTAAATGAAATTGCTTCAATAGTGTATCTAAGACTGTCGCTTCTACTTTGGGAATCAACGTTAAAAGCGATTCACGAAAGTCAATGGAACTAAACCGTTCATGTGGATCCTCAATCCAACGGGTTCCCACAATACGAATGAAGTCAACTCGCTCCATGGGCATCAGTCGTCTCAAAGCCATTTGAGAACCAAAAAGTAACAAACAAGCTACATTGGGTACCCATTGTCCCTTATCGTTTTTTCGGATCAACCTCAAAGCACGTAAAAGCTCATGATCCTCTACAAATAATTCCGGAGCATCCGGATTTTTCTTTGCTCTGAGTTTACGGTAAAGCGCAATTAAATTCGGATCGATATCTTCCATCTCCGCATCATCGTAAAGTACTTCCTCAAAGCTCTTACCTGTTTTTGCTAACAAAATAGGCTCTAACTGATCTTGTGAACACTCGTAATCGCCATTAGGGCCTCTTCTCCAAATGCCGGTCTGTCTTTTGTTATGTTTATCAAACTTCCCCTTAAAAATACAAGGCTTAGAAGCAGGCAACAGCTCCGGGACATAAACAACAATGACGTTTTTGCCACCTAAAGTTTCAACCTTGGCGGATATTGCAACCGGCCGTTCAAATTGAGATCGGCAATTATTATCGAGTTCCTGCAACAAGCGATCTACATTATCAACACCGGAAATTGAGAATTGTCCCTTTTCTTCTGATATTCCCAATAAAAGATATCCGCCATCAAGACCTGGTTCATTTGCAAAAGCGCAAACCGTTTACATGACAGAAGATCCTATAGAAGTTCCAGCCTTTGCTTCTATACGTGAAGATTCTGAATGAGCACAAAGTTCATCAAACAATACTTGGGCAGAGGGATGAGCTGTCATGAGTTTTATTCCCCTTCTTTAATTATCTGATTTAAATGTAACGTGTCTAATGTTATCTGTTTTGAGGAGGTAAAGGAGAAAATATTTACAAAAAGGCCCCGATGGAAAAACCACCGAGGCCAAACTTTTAACTAATCAATAAGTCAAAAACTTATGCGATCAGATTAGAAGTAGTGAGCCATACCGAACATGAAGGCGGTGTTCGTCGGTTCAGCCTTCGTGTCTTCGATATTGTCTTTGTACTCGTCCTTCGTGTAAGAAGCAGCCGTGTACAACTTCGTGCGCTTGCTCAACGGATATTCGTAGGTCAAAGCAACGGTGTAGCGCTTGAAGTCCTTGTCGTTTTCCAAGGTCACGTCAGCGGTTTCAGCATCCATGTAGCCGACCATACCTTGAACGGTACCACCGAGAACAGGAGCAGCAGCAGCCAACTTCACGCCATAACCGTCGATACGACCCAGATAGTCTTCATAAGCGTCGTTGATTTGGTTGACGTCGTTACCATCCTTGAAGTAACGAGCCGTCATAGCCGTCTTCACGAAGCCAAAGTCATAAGCCACAGAAGCTTCAACACCGATCGAGTCGTCCTGATCTTCGCCGTGAGCAGGTTTGCCAGCTGTCGTAATGCCCCATTCGCCATTATCCATTTCACCCCAAACATTGTCAGTTTCGGCGAAGTAGGATTGATAGTTGGTTTGTTCAAAGCCCAACATAGCGCTCAAAGCACCCCAGTGGCCGACTGCAGCGATACCATAGTAGCGGTCCGTAGAAGAGGTGTTTTCTTCACCTTGGTCGCCCATACCGTATTGAGCCAAAACGGTCACACCAGCAAATTCCGGGGACTTATAGGTGATCATGTTGTCCAAACGAGAATCGGTTCTGTCAGAAATAAGTTCCGTACCACCGGTCATTCCACCCCAGCTGGAACCAATGATGAAGTTACCACGTTGAGCATATGTACCAGCATCACTCAAGATACGGCCCATACGACCAACACCGATTTCACCGTAGGCGGTCGTCACGCGCAAGCTGGCTTCACGATCGAACATCTTGTCGCTATTGCCCTGATTACCCGTGTCGGACTTGAAACCGTTTTCCAATTTGAAGCTAACGGTAACACCATCGGTAACTTGTTCAGAACCCATGATACCGAAGCGAGAGCCCGTCATATTGCCGGATTCAAGACCCCATGTGTCTTCAGCGTCTTGACCTTGGATATCAGCATCTTGATGTTGATAGAGCAAGCCAGCATCAACACGACCATAAAGAGTAACGTCGGCAGCGAAAGCGGAGCCGGCAAATGCGCCGAGCACGGCGACTGCAGCTAAAGTCTTTTTCATAATTACTACCTTTTTATATGAAAAAACAAATTGTTTTTCCTCTAGAGGAAAACGCAGAATACTTTCTGCTTGAGTTGCATTGTTGCTCGCATTAAAGAACTAAGTCAAACAAATGAGATTCTTACCTACTTGTTGTGCCCTTATTGATGAATCCAAAAAATACCTCTTAATTCTATGATTTACTTACATATTTCAATAAAATTAAACATGAATTTACATAGTTGTTTTTTTACAACAAAAAAGCGGATCCAAGAAATAATTCCTTGAACCCGCTTCACAACTAAGTCTAAATCAGACAGAAGGTAGTAGAAAACTGTCTAACTCAGATTAGAAGCCTGCTCAGATTAGAACTGATGAACGAGACCGGAAATAACTTCGGTCGTCTTGGTCTTCACACCGTAGCTGTCTTCGCTGTCATAACCAGCACCAGCGTACACATAGGTGCGCTTGCTCAACGGATACTTGTAGTAAGCACCGACGTTCCAAACCTTCACTTCGTCATCAGCATTGGCAGCAGCGAGGTCGTTCTTACCCACGCCGTAACCGATAGCCGTTTCCAACGTACCGGAAGCGATCGGGGTAGCAGCGCTCAAGCTCACACCCCATTGAGAGTAATCCATCTCTGCAGAAGTTTCGCCTTGGTCGTAGTAGCCGGCAGCCAAGAAGACCTTCGTAACGCCGAAATCGTAGTTCACAGAAGCCGTAACATTGACCGCATCGTCAGCGTCTTCATAGTAGCTACCGTCAACCTCCTTACCTTGAAGCTTACCCAAATCCATTTGGCTCACGACCAAACCGGCACCCAAGGCACCCCATTGACCAGTCACGCCCAAACCGTAGTAACGGTCAACTTCGTGAGAGGATTCTTCACCCTTGTAATCTACTTTTTCAAGATCTTTCAGGTAATCACTTTGACCCAAAGAAGCCATGGCGTGGAATTGCACACCAGCGAATTCCGGTGAGGTGTAAGCAATAGAGTTATCCAAACGGCTGTAGTTCTTCATAACACGGCCGTAGTCATTAATGATGTCACCGTAACCCGTACCGGAAGCGGTAAAGCCAGCCGTCACGTCAACAGAACCCGTGGCAGAATCCAAGGCACCGAAACGACCCATGTGCAACGTACCGTATTCGGTCTTGACATACAAGCGAGATTCACGGGAGAAAGCCTTGGAAGCATCAGCATCAGCGCCGTCATCAGCGTTAAAGCCGTGTTCCAATTGGAAACCGACCGTCAAACCTTCAGAGATTTGTTCTTCACCCTTGATACCGAAACGGGAACCCGTAGCATCACCGGACTTGAGACCCCATTCATCCACATCAGCAACACCGTCTTCATCAACGTGGGTATAGTTCAAACCAAGGTTGACACGACCGTAAAGAGTAACGTCGGCAGCAAGAGCAGAGCCGGCGAATGCGCCGAGAATTGCGACAGCAGCTAAAGTCTTTTTCATAATAAATTTTCCTTCTTCAAAGAAGATGTCTTTTGGAAATTTGAAAGCAGTTGAGACTTGCTTTGCTGTCTGGAATTTTCCTACCACATACCCCCCCCCATGTCAAATTTAAGAAGGCTTTTCATAAAATTCGTGTATCTTTTTAACAACAATCGGAAAAACTATTATCAACTGTTGGCACTCTATTTCTTTGATAATTAACAGTTATATCTTATTTAGTATTTTCTTTAAGTCTATTTACTTTTCAGGTTGGGTTTTCTGTTCTTTTGATTCCCTTTTCGACTGTAATCTGTGCCTAATTTCCTGTATCCTGCCTTTGATTTAAAATTGCACGAATATTTTTGGAAATAAAAAAGAATGCCTTTAGTGATTGATGCTCCGGACGCTTCTTTTCGACTCAACTATCTTTTTAATCGGGTCGAAATCAGTCATGATTTTCGCCAAACGTGGTCCATTTTCTATGAAGATGAAGCGCAACCTCTGGGAGCCCTTCGCGGTCTGACATTTCATCGTGGAGCATTATTTTTAGTGACCGATTCCGGCATCTATAGCTCCCCCGCTGACGCTGCCCGATTCACTTTAGTGAGTCCCCAGCGCAAAGGCGCAGAGTTTGTCGATATCGAAAGCTATGAAAATATGCTTTATGCCTGCACAAATGATGCTATTTTCCAAGCTTCTTCGGGCTCCCGCTTGCGCCTGAAATATGATGGGAAGGCCTGCGGGCACTTTTTCTCGCTTCTTCATTTCCAAGGCAAACTCTTTGCCGCCTGCGAAAAAGGTATTTATGTTTCGAGCCAAGAAGGCAAATTCTGGCACCCCCGCTTTATCAGCAAAGAATTAGGGATGTTTGTTGCACTGGATGGGCTTGGTGACAAGCTCTTTGCTCAGACAGACAAAGGCTTTTACGTTAGCGACGATGCCGCTCAGCACTGGCGCCCTCAAGATAATGTCAGGGGACCGTGGACTGCAGCTATGGGCGGCAGCATGTTATTCGAGCCGCGTCTGAAAAAACGCGAAAAGAATTCTGAAAAAATTTTGTGAGGATAAAAAAACAATGTTTGAACGTCCTTCTCACCGAAAACCTGATGAAATGCGCCCCGTGCGCTTTACCACCCACTACACGATGCACGCCGAAGGCTCGGTACTCGTGGAAGTAGGTAACACCAAAGTCATCTGCACGGCAAGCGTCATCGCCGGGAAACCCAAATTCCTGCTAGACCGAGCAGAAGGCTGGGTCACTGCTGAATACGGTCTTTTACCGCGCGCAACACACACGCGCTGCGACCGGGAAGCTGCCAAAGGGAAACAGTCCGGGAGAACGCAGGAAATTCAGCGCTTAATCGGGCGCGCTTTGCGCGCAGTGGTGGATCGCACAAAGATTGACAACTTCACCATTCAGTTGGATTGCGATGTGATTCAGGCCGACGGCGGCACGCGCTGCGCTTCCATTTCAGGTGCCTGGGTTGCTTTAGCATTAGCCATTCAAACGATGCTTGCCAAGGGGCAAATTGCGGAAAGTCCGCTTAAAGGCCAAGTGGCTGCAGTGAGCGCCGGTATTTTTGAAGGAACACCGGTTGTTGATTTGGATTACCCTGAAGACAGTCACAGTGAAACCGACATGAATTTTGTGATGACAAGCGATGGGCGATTCGTAGAAATTCAGGGAACCGCTGAGGGCGAACCCTTTACGGAAAATGAGATGGCGCAGATGACCGCTTTGGCAAAGTCAGCCATTGCCCAGATTATTGAATTGCAAAAAGCCGCATTAACAGCCTAACGGGATTTTTCAAATGAAAATTGTTTTAGCGAGCAACAATAAAGGCAAACTTCGGGAATTTAACCGCCTTTTGGCACCGCTCAATGTTGAAGTGCATCCGCAAGGCGAATTTAACATCCCTGCCGCTGAAGAGCCCTACGGGACATTCCTTGAAAACTGTCTCACAAAGGCGCGACATGCCGCTAAGCTCACGGGACTTCCTGCCATTGCTGACGACTCAGGTATTTGCGTTAATGCCTTGGGCGGGGCGCCTGGCGTGCATTCCGCGCGTTTTGCTGGAGAGCCGGGAGACGACAAAAAAAATAACGCTCTTTTGGTGCAAAAACTGCAAGGTGCAATCGACAGAGGGGCTCATTACACCTGTGTACTAGTGGCTGTGCGCAGCGCAGATGACCCCGAACCCATTATTGCTGAAGGACGCTGGTACGGAGAAGTAATTGATGCACCGAAAGGAGAAGGCGGCTTTGGCTATGATCCGCACTTTCTTTTGCCTGAAATCGGAAAAACGGCAGCAGAACTTACTGCAGAAGAAAAAAATGCTGTAAGCCACCGCGGACAAGCCATGGTCAAATTAATTGAAGAGATGAAAAAGCGCTGGGCTCTATGAGAAGCGCCGATATTCCGCTCTCCCTTTATGTTCACTGGCCCTGGTGCGTGAGAAAGTGTCCGTACTGTGACTTTAATTCTCACGCCCTGCCTCATGCCTGCGACCCTTCAGTCCCCTATATCGATGCTCTCATTGCCGATCTCAAAACGTCCGTTCAATACGCTCGGAAACGTCAGCTCATCAGCATTTTTATCGGAGGCGGGACACCTTCGCTTATTGCCCCTAAAGAGTTGGAGCGCTTTTTAAATTTTGTTCAGGCGAATTTTTCTCTCGCCCATAACATTGAAATTACTCTTGAGGCTAATCCAGGCACTGTAGATACGGCACACTTCAAAGCCTATCGATCAATCGGCATTAATCGGCTCTCTATGGGCATCCAGAGTTTTAACGACGAGCTCTTAAAACGCTTGGGGAGAATTCACAACCGCAGTGATGCCCTTCAAACCATCCAAATCGCCCGTGAAACGTTTGATAACTTCAATTTGGACGTGATGTTTGCCCTACCCGGGCAAACGCTCTCTGAGCTCGAATTTGAGCTTTCAGAAGCTATCAAGTCAGAAACTACTCACTTATCCTTCTACCAGCTCACGCTTGAGCCCAACACCGTCTTTGCTAAACACGTACCGGAAGGGATTCCGGATGCCGATACGATCTATCAGATGCAGGACCTCGTGAGCCAGACACTTGAAAGAGCGGGGTTTGAGCGTTACGAAGTCTCGGGCTACGCCAAACCGGGTCTTCAGTGCCAACATAACCTCAATTACTGGCAGTTCGGAGACTACCTTGCCTGCGGCGCCGGGGCTCACAGCAAAGTTTCGCTGGCTGACGGCACTATCCTACGAGAAGCCCGGTATAAACAGCCGGAAAGTTTTATCAGGCATGCTTTAGAGGACTCTGCTGTCGCACACAAAAGAACAGTTGAAAAAGAAGATCTGCCTTTTGAATTCATGCTCAATGTGCTTCGATTGCGAAAAGGAGTACCTCTGGAGTTATTGAATGATCGAACAGACTTACGCATTGAAGACATTCAAAAACAGATTCGCAAAGCGCAAGCTTTAGGATTAATGCCCGAACCCCTTGATCGGATTGTTGCTTCTGATAAGGGCTGGGATTTTCTATCTGACTTGCAGGAATTATTTCTCTAATTCACTCATTTGACTCATAAAAATTCTTTAAAAATCATTGACTTTATAAACACATTACATAAAATAGAACATGTATATTCAATTTTATAGAATATCCATATGCTATCTGATCAATATCTTCCAAGAACCTTAGAGCCCATCATTGAAAAAGCATCCAACACTTTCAAAATTGTGATGCTTTCAGGATTGCGCCAGTCCGGTAAAAGCACTCTTTTGCAACATTTATCCGACTCATCTCGACAATACGTCACTCTAGATAATGCGGCAAAGCGAATAAATGCCTTAGAGGCGCCTGAAGAATTTTTCAGATCCAACCCTGCTCCGGCAACTATTGATGAAATTCAACTGGCTCCTGATCTCTTTCGGGCCATGAAAGAAGCTGTAGACGCCGATTCAAAAACCGGACAATATTGGATTAGCGGCTCACAACGCCTGAGCCTCATGAGTAATGTTTCTGAAAAACTTCCCGGCAGACTTGTCTCGTTTGATCTCTGGCCTATGTCCATTTACGAGCGTTTTGGGAAAGGATTGGAACAAAAACCTTACCGCCCGGATAAGGAGCCTGGGAACTTAAAAGAGAAAAACAAAGAAGATATTTGGCCGATTATTTTTCAAGGAGCCTGGCCTAGAGTCCTTGATGCCGATGAGCAAGCGCGCTCTTGGTTTTTCGACTCGTTAATGGATCTCTACATTTCAAGGGATATTGCTGCCTTAACGGGTGTCGATAAAACCCTGGAATTTCAAAAATTCCTACAAGCCATCGCCATCCGTTCAGGACAAGAACTAAAACTGCAGACACTGGCTCAAATGTGTAGTGTGTCCATTCCGACGATCCGCAGATGGCTATCCATTGCAGAGGCAAGCGGCATTATTTTCCTGCTTAAACCTTTTTCGTCAAACATCAATAAACAAATCGTCAAAAGTCCAAAACTTTACATGGCTGATACGGGTCTCATGGCAGCGTGTTTACACATTGAAAGCGTTGAGGAACTTAAACGACACCCCAATAGCGGCAGTTTCTTTGAAACTTTCGTCGTGACTGAAATTTTAAAAAGTTGGTGCCATAACGGCAGGAGACCGGATTTTTATTTCTACCGTGACAGCGCCGGTATGGAAATTGACCTGCTGATTCATTCAAAGGGGCTATATTTCCCCGTGGAAATAAAAGCCAAAAGCAGTCCCGACAGTCATGATGCAAAGTGGATAAAAAAATTTAAAGATATGAAGATTCCGACCGGACAGGCAAGCATCATTTCAATGACACCTGAACGCTATTACGTTGCTCCGGAAGTTGTCGTTCACAGCGTCTGGGAGCTTTAAAAGCAAAAAGGAGACCGATTAAACGATCTCCTTTCTAAATTCAATGGTCGGGGCGGCGGGATTCGAACTCGCGACCCCTTGCACCCCATGCAAGTGCGCTACCAGGCTGCGCTACGCCCCGACGTAAGGATGGGAATATTACACAATCCCGTTATTTTTAGCAAACATCCCCTCAATGAAAAATAGGTTCTTAATTATTTTTTCTTCCACATAATGGGAGAACCGTAAATCAGAGACTGTTCGTGATTTTTCGGCACTTTCATCCCCACTGTAAAACCCTGTCGCTCACCCGGCAGTGGAGGCACAACCAAATGAGAAGTATCAACTTTGGGCTTGGAGGCCGATTCATCTTTCTGGGAAACTTCTTCCTTTTTTTCTGAAGGAATTTTCATATCACCGATCTTAGGACTGGGCTGCAGAAAATCGTCGCTATCCACGCCGATAGCCCCCAGGTCATATGAATGAGGCGCTGTGACTTCCTCCTGAGCATCAGAGTCATCTTCAAACTCAGATTTTTTAGCCTCTTCCTCAGCTTCTCTCGCCAGGAGTTCGTTTAAATCTTCCGATACCAAAGTGAAATTTTCTACCGCGTCACGCTCGGCTTTCTCTTTGGCCTGCCTCTCCTGGCGAAGTGACTCCTCCAGGGCGGGCGAACTCAAGATGGCACGAATGGCCTTTAATTCATTAAGCGTTACCTGCAAGTCAATTGAGGGCTCTTTGGGCTTAATCTGCAAAGGTGCACTGGCCTTTTCATCCAAAATTCCCTTGACTTTATTTTGGACCTGCAGCTCGTGAATTTTATTTCTCGCACCTAAAATCGTGTAATGCTCTTCGTAGAGTAAGTGCTGAATGGTGCGTATTAAGGCCACATCTTCCGAACAGTAGTAACGGCGATTCCCCCGCTTGGTCGGTCGCAATTGCGGGAACTCCTGCTCCCAAAAACGCAAAACAGAGGGATTGACTCCAATGGATTTAGCCACGTCGCCAATCGGCAAATACCGCCCCAGAAGTTCCTCTTCTGGAGCATCTAATTCGGTGAGCTCAAAGTCCTTATCGGACTCGAGCATGCGTACCGGTTCTTCAGAAGCCATAGTGGTCCTCCCGAAGCATTAAAGATTGTTATTTTCGCGCATGGAGGGGTGAGTCTTAGCGACCGCTTCCTTCAGTTTTTGACTAGCATGGAAAGTCACCACGCGGCGAGCCGTAATAGCAATTTCTTCACCTGTTTTAGGATTACGTCCCGGACGCTGAGCTTTATCGCGCAATTGGAAATTGCCGAATCCGGAAAGCTTAACAGTGCGGCCGCTTTCAAGTGCTGTGCGGATTTCATCGAAAAAGGCATCCACCATATCCTTGGCGTCGCGTTTATTAATCCCCATACGATTAAAAAGCATCTCCACCAAATCGGCTTTCGTCATGGTTTTCGTTTCCATCTTATTCTCTCTTCAATCATGATTTTTACAATGCGTGCATTGTACCAAAGAAAAGATTTTCCTTTGATTTTTCAGCTGTTTTTATGCTTTGGGACAAGTCGGGGCCTCTTTTAAAAGGCCCCGACTGATTTTGCAGTTAAGTCCGGCTGTGAACTATTGACGCAACATCGCTCCCTGAGAAGCTAAGGCTTCCACAACCGCCTGCAATGCATTTTCAGCATCTTCACCCGAATAATTTTCATCTTCGGGCTGCACGGTCATGCGGAATGCCATGCTGACTTCGGCGGGCTTGTCGCCTTCTGCAGCCTTGTGATAAAGGTCAAAGAGCTCCAGAGAAACAAAGCCCGTCAAACGCTTATCACTTTGAGCAGCTGCAGACACCGCCTTTTGCAAAGCTTCATAGGTGACGCCATGCGGCACTACAACGCTGATGTCGCGCGTAATCGGCTGGAATTTGCTCACAGGCGTGTGCCAGGGCACGTCCTTGCGCAAAACAGAAGCCACGTCAACTTCAAAAACAATCGGAGCATGGGGCAGGCCGTACTTTTGCTGCAGCTTCGGATGCAATTCACCCACAAAACCGATCTCATGGCCGTTTAATAAAATCGCAGCACTGCGGCCGGGGTGAAGAGCCGGGAAGCTCTTAGCAACGAACGTTGCTTCAAGCGGGGCAATCAAGCGTTCAACATCACCCTTGGCATCAAAGAAGTCTGCCAAGCGGGAAGACACTGACCATTGTTCACCCATGGCGTCTCCATAGAGAAGCCCGGCAATGCGCACCGGCTGATCGACGCCCTTCACAGAGTGTTCTGTGGTTTCAACAGAGTCATCACGGCGGAAAATGCGCCCCACCTCAAAGAGTTTGGCGCTCGTTACCTTGCGGTTGAGGTTATATTTGAGGATATCGACAAGACCGCCCACCATCTGCGTGCGCATCACGGACAATTGGCTTGCGATCGGATTCAAAAGCTCAATCGGATTGTCGTTGCCTGCAAAGTCTTTTTCCCATTCGCGAGGAACGAAGCTGAAATTAATCAGTTCCTGGTACCCAAGATCAGCGAGCTTTAAGCGAAGGCTGTGAACGCTGCGCATTTCTTCGGGACGGGAATGCATATTGGCTCTGGCCATCGGGGGCACATCCGGGAGCTTTTCATAGCCCACCAAACGGGCCACTTCTTCAATCAGATCTTCTTCAATTTCGATATCAAAGCGATAGCTCGGAGCTTTTACGCTAAAGACTTCGTCTTTTAACGTAAATTCAAAGCCCAGACGCTTAAAGCATTCGGCCATCGTAGCGGTATCGATATCCATACCGATCACCTTACGGGCTCGATCGGCTCGCATTGTGACTTCATGACGTTCAGGTAAAACGGTCACTGCGTCAATAACCGGACCAATGGCGGTAGTCTCGGTTCCGCAAATCTCAGTCACCAAACGGGTGATGTAATTGAGCACTCTTTCGGTTTGACCAAAGTCCACACCGCGCTCGTAGCGATAGGCCGCATCGGTTGAGAAATTCAATCTGCGGCAGCGACCCTGAATTGCCTTTTGGTGCCAAAAAGCCGATTCAATAGAAATGCAAGTCGTTTCATCGGTCACCTTCGTATCTTCACCACCCATAATGCCGGCTAAAACCTTAGGGCCTTGCGCATCGCAGATCACACCCAAACCGGAATCTACTTCTACGGTCTGACCATTTAAAAGTTCGATTTTCTCGCCTTCTTTGCCCCAACGGACTGTATAGGCGCCACCCACGATCTTTTTGGCATCACTGAAATGCGTCGGGATACCGGTTTCGAGCATGACGTAATTGGAGATATCTACCAAAGCAGAAATACTGCGCTGACCACTTCTTTCCAAACGATCCTTCATCCACTGAGGCGTAGGTGCATGAATGTTGAGATTGTCAATGCGACGAGTAGTGTATCTGCCGCACAAATCCGGGGCCTCAATCTTAATATCGATCTTTGTATCGGAATTAGCAGGAACATCCGGCATCTCAGGCAGTGTTAGGGGAGCACCCGTAATGGCATGCAGGTCGCGAGCCACACCGATTAACGAGAGTGCATCACCGCGGTTAGGCGTGAGCTTGATTTCGATCTTCTTATCGTCAAGGTGACAAGCCTTACGGATATCCTCACCAACCGTCAAACCCTCAGGCAAAATCCAAAGACCCGTATGGTCTTCCGTGATTCCCAATTCTCGGGCAGAACAGAGCATACCCATCGAGATTTCACCGCGCATTTTGGCTTTTTTGATGGTGAAGTTGCCGGGCAACACAGCACCGATCTTCGCGCACGGCACCAAAATGCCTTCACGCACGTTGGGCGCACCGCAAACGATTTGCAAAGGTTCTCCGCCGTCGCCGACATCAACTTGGCAAATATGCAAGTGGTCGGAATTTTCATGATCACGCACCGAGAGCACGCGGGCAACAACTACGCCGGAGAAAGCAGGAGCCACAGAGCTCACCTCTTCAACTTCAAGCCCTGCCATCGTCATGGCTTCACACAACTCATCGGTTGTCAGATCCGGATTAATATAGGAACGTAACCAGCTTTCAGAAAATAACATCTTGTTTTCTCTTTAAAAATTGTTTAGCCATTAACGATTGAATTGCTTGAGGAAGCGCAAATCGCCCTCAAAGAACAGACGCAAATCATCAATGCCGTAACGCAACATCGTCAGGCGTTCCAAGCCGGAGCCGAAAGCAAAGCCGATATAGCGTTCGGGATCGAGGCCATAGTTACGAACGACATTGGGATGCACTTCACCGGCACCGGAAATTTCAAGCCAACGACCTTTCTTCGGGCCGCTAGTAAACATCATGTCGACTTCTACAGAAGGCTCCGTGAACGGGAAGTAGCTCGGACGGAAGCGAACTTTCAATTGATCCGTTTCAAAGAATTGGCGCAAAAAGTCTGTGTACACACCTTTTAAGTCCGAAAAGCTCACATCGGTATCAATCCACAAGCCCTCGACCTGGTGGAACATCGGCGAGTGCGTGGCGTCGCTGTCAACACGATAGGTGCGGCCCGGGGCCAAAACTTTAATGGGCGGCGTGTGCGTGCGGGCATAGCGGACCTGCATCGGTGAGGTGTGCGGACGCAGGGGCAGGAGCTTACCCGTTTCATCCTTCATATCCACGTAGAAAGTATCCTGCATGGAACGGGCCGGATGGTTGGGCGGATTATTTAAGGCCGTAAACGAATACCAGTCCGTTTCAATTTCGGGACCATCGGCCACATCAAAGCCAATGGAGCGGAAAATTTCTTCAATGCGCATCTGCGTCATGATGACAGGGTGCACGCCGCCCTGAGGATACTTGCGGCCGGGCAAAGTGACATCAAGCGCTTCGGCAGCCAATCGGGCCGCTAATTTTTCGTTTGCCAATTCTTCGCGGCGAGCCTCCAGCGCCTTTTCAACAGCGCGCTTAGCAGCGCCCAAAGCTTGTCCCATCTCACGCTTTTCTTCAGGCGTGAGTTTTGAGAGACCCTTCATCAAAACCGTAATGGAACCGGTTTTCCCTAAAAATTTAGCCTTAGCATCTTCCAGTGCTGCCGGCGTTGCCGCTTCAGCAAAAGCACTTTGCGCTTGGGCAATGATCTGGGACAAATCTTGCATGATTATTCGCTTGTCATTAGTCAAAGAAAGTTTTAATTATAGTCTGATCAAAATCGCTTTTCAGTCTGATTTTCAAGGCTTTTTCTTCAGATTTAAGCATTGTTCGGATTCGATGAAGTACGAAAAAAAGTGCTCGTACTAGGCAATATCGGAGTACACTGGAATTAGGAAGACAGGCAAATTTTCCTACTTTACAACTCGTTGAATTTTAAGAATTTTTGCTTCCCTCAGTTATTCATAAAACAACATGGAGAATCGATTTATGCGTGTGATAGTTCCTGTTGACGGCGGCAGAGATTGCCGTGAAGCGATTAAATTCATTGCCTCTAAAAAAGATTGGTTTGAGCACGATAAACCTGAAATCGAATTGGTCTATGTTCAAAAACCGATTGTTGACCGCGTGACCGAACAGGGTGAATTTAACCTGACAGCCTACTACGAAGCCACTTCCAAAGCGGTTTGGTCCGGTATGCGCCAAGAAATTGAAGCGATCCCCACGCAAGTGAAGCAAACTTCACTTGTCGGTCACCCGGCACAGCTTATCCCTGAGTACGCCAATGAACAAAAGGCTGACTTAATCGTTATGGGTGCCAGAGGGTTGAGTGCGATGCAAAACCTCTACCTGGGTTCTGTGTCACTGGCCACTATTGCCTCTTCCAAATGCCCGGTTTTGGTGTTCCGTCAGACTACGGAACTTAAACCCTCGGGACTGCACGTTGGACTCTCAGTCGATGACTCTCCTTTCGGTCCTAAATGCGCGGACTATCTGATTGCTCATCGTAAGTTCTTCGGAGACGATGCAACTTTTGAGATTATCAACGTCGTACCCGACGATCCCCTTTATGCTCCTGACTTTGTCAACGAAGGACCGGTTCCGCCGCAGTTGACTTGGGAAGAAATTCAAGGTTTGGAATTTGAAGCTTCGGTCAAATCTCCGGTTGAAAAATTTGATGTGGCTGGCGTCCCGGTGAAAGCTGTCAAACTCATCGGTGACCCGGAATATGTTCTTCCGAAATATGCCGACGAGCATTTAGACGTCATGGTCATGGGAACACACGGTAAAGGGGCGTTGCGGTCGCTCGTTTTCGGTAGCGCCACCCGCGCCATGATCGCCGCCACCAACCTGCCGATTTTGGTCGTTCCGAACGTCTAAAAAAGGCTTAGCATTTTAATTGCTCCGCCCGGGTGTCCTCATCCGGGCTTTCTTTTGCCTTTAATCAAAGATTAGCGTAAACCCTTAATCGTTTCTACGGAATGAGCGTACACTGAAATTAAGAAGAAAAGGCTCAATAAAGTTTATTAACTAATTGAGTTTAAAAGGGTTTTTACCACTCAGAAACGGAGTATCTTATGCGTGTATTAATTCCTATTGATGGTGGTGCGGACTGCCGCGAAGCGATTCGTTTTGTTAACAGCAGAAAAGAATGGCTTGAATCTGAAAAGCCGCAGATTGAGTTACTCTTTGTTCAAAGGCCCTATATTGAACACCCGACCGAAGAAGGTGACTTCGATATTCAGTCTTGGTACTACGATGACAAGATCAAAGCCGTTTTTGAAGATATGGCCGAAGACATTGCCACCTTGCCTGACAATGTCATCAAAACCAGTAAGATCGGTCACCCGGCTAAAGTGATTGCCGAATATTCTCGAGAAATCGGAGCCGACTTAATCATCATGGGTGCTCGCGGATTGAGTGCCTTAAAGAACCTTTATTTGGGCTCTGTCTCGCTAGGCACGATTGCCCGCGCAGCGTGCCCGGTCTTGGTTTGCCGTGAACACTACACGCCCCGGGATGAAAACCTGCGCATCGGTATCGCCGTAGACGGTTCAGGATTCGGTGACCTGTGCACAAAATTTGCTATTCAAAACAAGGAATTATTCGGCAAGAATGCAACTTTTGAGGTGATCTACGTTCATGCCTCCGAAGAAACGGTTCCGAGAGAATTTCTTGATAAGGGTGTGCTCGAAGTCGATAAGCTCTTGCCTAAATATGAAAAAGAGGAATTTTTGGGCGCTATCGAATCCCCGCTCGCTCAGCTAAAAGCTGCAGGACTTGAAGCGAAGGCCGTTGAATTGCGCGGATCGTTGCAAACGACATTAACGAAATATGCCGATGAAAACCTCAACATGATCGTCATGGGTTCTCACGGCAAAGGCCGTATCAGCTCGCTCGTATTCGGCAGCTCCACCCGAGCAATGGTGGCTTCCTGCAGAATGCCTATTTTCATCGTTCCGGGTGAAAGCAAGTAGCTTTCGTCTCTTCTGACGACATGAGATTAAGCCTCCGGAGGTATTTTCTTCGGAGGCTTTTTTAGTTGCTAATATTGCTACCTGACCGATATCCCTCTAACAAAATTTGACTAGAACGTGGAAAACTTACAATCCTTTAAAGTTCGTGCACTCAATGAAGAAGTATTTGATGAAGCGGCTCTCTTAAGCATCGCCGACAGTCCGCTCAATGAACTCATTGAGGCCGCGCACGAAATTACTGTTCAAAAAGCCAGCCGAGTCTTTAATTTCTGCGCAATTGTGAATGCTAAAAGCGGAAAGTGCTCCGAGAATTGCCGTTGGTGCGCACAGTCTCGTCATTACAGTGCCCATTGCGATATTTATCCCCTGCTGGATGCTTCAACCGTTATTGAATGTGCAAAAACTGCCCAAGAGGCCGGAGCCTCTCGTTTTTCGCTTGTGACGAGCGGAAGAAAACTTTCTCCCAGAGAAGTTCGTGAAACGGCTCAGATTGTTAAAAAACTAAAAAAAGAAACATCTTTGGAAATCTGTATTTCCGCCGGATTACTCACTGAAAAAGAGTTTACGGAATTAGCTCAAGCCGGGGTGAGCCGTTGTCATTGCAATTTAGAGACTGCAGAGAGTTTTTTCCCTAGCGTATGTACCTCTCATACTTTTGAGGATAAAGTGAAAAGCCTTCTGGCTGCCAGAAAAGCCGGATTAGAGATTTGCTCCGGTGGCATCATTGGTATGGGAGAAAGCAGGCAAGCTCGAGCACAACTAGCTAGAGCTCTTCGCTTGCTAGATGTTCCCTCCATTCCGATAAACATTCTGGAGCCGATCCCAGGAACCCCTTTAGAGAGCATTGAACGAATTTCAGAAGAAGAAATTCTTCGAACAATCGCTATGTTCCGGTTTGCCAACCCCAAAGCGTACCTTCGTTTCGCTGGAGGCAGACGACGGTTATCTGAAGAGGCGACTCGCTTGGCTTTGAGAGCTGGCATCAATAGTGCTATTGTGGGCGACATGCTCACCACTCTAGGAACAGATGTTAGTCGTGACAGAGCACTTGTGACTGAATGCGGCTACTTTTGAACCACCCCCTTAAATTGCAACAGTTTTCATGCTGCTTGCATATATTGTGCTACATCTATGGCCAATCAGTAGTCTTCATCTATAACTTCTCGAAAAAAGAGACTTTGGCTACCATGGCTTTGAAGCGTATCGCTTCGCTATGAGGCAGCAAAAATCAGTGTTGTCGTAAAGAAATTGATCACTTTTGACAAGCAAAGTATGAGGTTTTTTGACGATTGGTGTAACTGTTTAATGATGTTTTAAAAGCTTTAAACCATTTTCCAGTTGTTGTTCAATTAAAGGGCTGATTATGCGGTCTACCATCGCTGGAATAGGATTTTCTTCGTTTGAACGCATAATTTTGTATATCTGAAAACGATGCTTAGGGACTTCTATTAACACAAGTTTATTTAAAGGCAGACGCGAATCCAACAAACATAAAGGTTGCAGCAAAGCCCATCCGACATTTTGAGAAACAAGCATTACTTGATTGCTATTGTCCTCAATTTCAAAATTTGAACGGTAATTAAAACCGGTTGTTTTAAGAAAATCTACTGTTGGCTCTGAAACCGAATCAGCGATTCTTGGAGCCTCAATTAGAGGAAGATTAGATTCATGAAGTACTTTCCAAATATCATCACGCCACGTAAAAAGGTCCTTCTGATTCGCAAAAACCCTGGGTAAAACCAAAACAAAGGGTTGTTGTAAAAAAACACTGCTTGAAAAATTAACCTTGTCAACAGGAATTTCCCATGTATAGGCAACATCAATTAATCCATCTATAAGTTGTTGTTCAAGTGCCACAGGGGTTCCGGAAGTCAAACGAACTCGATAGGACAAAGAAAAAAGTTCTTTGGCTAAAACATCCCCTACAGATTCCATAAAGGATTCCACCAAACCTATACCAACAGTAGGATGTGTACGACTTTTTTGTTGTAATTCGAGCAAAGCGTTGGATAGTTGCGATTCAGTACTTAACAAAATTTTCCTGAGCTCTGCTCCCTCGCGCGTTAACTTCAAAGGGCGACATTGACGATCAAAAAGAACTAGGCCTAAAGATATTTCCAATTTTTTTAAAGACTGACTGACGGCTCCCGGTGTCACGCCAAGAGCGATTGCGGTATCTGAGACAGAACGCATTTCGGCTAATCTCAAGAAAACAGTCTGATTTTTTCGTAAAGCCGTTAAAGCACTATTCATAACAGGACCTCAAGCCTCTGCGAACTTTAGTAATTCTAAAACTTGTTTTTCTTGAACTTAAAGTAATAGATGACCAACCATTAGAACCATAAAATGGCCCAATTAAATATTAACTTCATTTCGGAGAAAAATAATGCCTTTTGATTTGTGGATAAGCTTTTTCATCGCAGCAGCCATTTTGGTAGTTGCTCCGGGACCGGATAATATTTTTGTTACCTTGCAATCTGCGATTTATGGGCCTCGTGCCGGAATTTTTGTAACGTTGGGCTTATGTGTCGGTGTTTGTTTTCATACTTGTTTAGTTTCTTTAGGTGTCGCGACTGTTGTTGCTACTTCGCCGGTATTACTTTTCTTAATTCAGTGTCTTGGCGCTTCGTATTTGCTTTACTTAGCTTGGGGTGCTTGGCACGCTCCGGTAGATAAAAAGGAGACCGGTGCAAAAGGGGCTGAGCAATTATCTTCTTTTCAATATTGGCGCCGTGGTGTTTTAATGAATATCACTAATCCCAAAGTGCTGATTTTTTTCTTGGCTTTTTTCCCTCAATTCATTCGTGAAGGGACGTCTGATTTTGATGTAATGATTCAGATGTTTATTATGGGTTTGACGTTTATGGGACTTACTTTAATTATTTTTTCAGTGTTGGCATGGTGTGCGGGAAGTTTGGCCGAAAGACTCCTTAGCCCTCGTATGCAGTACATTCTCAATAAAGCAAGTGCCTGCATTTTTGCTGTGTTGGCGGCTACTGTACTTTTAGCAAAAGTTAATTAACAAAGCTTTAGTAACAGCCTTCTTTCTTAGAGAATCGCTTTTCATTTTGAAAAAAATTAAGAAAAATTTTCGCTTATCGGTAGCTAACGCTAGACGTGCTCCTTATTGTTTTTTTTAATAGTTCAAAAGAAATAGCGAGCCTTACTACATTCACTTTGCTATGGCTACTCCGTTCCCGGCCTAACCAGGTTCACAGCGAATGCATGTAATGGAACCGTCGGGAGCGCGGCTTATCAAATTTGCCCTGAAATCTCAGGATTTTTTACACTACTGTCCCAAAAGTCCTGATCTTCATTTCACCATTTATGCAAAATAAACTGGCCTGAGGGAACCTTTGCGGCATCTTGAGCCGGACAATATCCTGCTTGTTTAGCCAGTCATGTAAGTTTTTGTAGGTCATTAGGTTCAATCTCAGATAACTTCTCAACCACTTATGACCAAGAGTATTTCGAGCTCCTTTTTTCAGTACATCCAGCAGCAACTTCACCCATAAAAGGAATCGCCATCAGTGCAATACAGGAATCATTGGCCATTTATTTAGCTTCATCAACTAAAACGTCAATACGATAGCCGTCAATTATCAGTGCGTTGGCTACTTTATCTTAAAGACAAGGGTTAAAATCGGCAAAGCGCCCAACTAACGCAGATAACGACTATGAAACGCTTTTTCTGGCAAATCCCTGTTCTTGGCATTCTTGGAGTTTGCTCTCAGATCTCCTGGGCTAGTTATGATCTCTTTTTCCCTGAAGACACTGACTTATTTCGGTTACACATTCTTGAACAAGGCGAATCCGATAATTTCTGGGGGGTCGCTGCGCAAGGTACGGTCGATAAGAATGAAATCAACAGCATCTGCGAAGGGCTCGACTATTGGGCTCGGATACTGGCCCCTCAGGCAGCCAATACTAACCCCATTCCCATACTTATTTTCCCAAGCAACGGAGAAGGTGCCGGGGCGCTGAGCGTTTCTACTGTAGATTTCGATGATCTGACTTTTTTTGCGTCAGCTCTCACTCATGAAGACTATGAATCGCGGTTGCAAAACTACCTGGCCAGCCTGCCGGAGGATGAATGGGTATCTTTTGACGATTTCAAATCAGCCGCCATACTAATAGGTACTTTTGACTGGTCACACGAGCCGCTCCATGCCCTTCCTGACAATGGCGATGGGTTCCACCTGCCAGCAACGATTGTACATGAGCTTACCCATGCTCTGGGCATCTTGACACAAGTCTCAAAAACTCCGAACGGCCACTATGCTTTTATGAGCGATTATTTTGGCCTCTGGAGCCAGGGACTGAGAGATTCCAACGGAAAGCAAGCAGAAAGCGGAATGACAATTTCCATTGGCGGCACAGAGTATGATGGAGATTTCATCTTAGACAATGACTCCTTGTATTCCGGTGTCTACTTTACAGGCGATCATGTTCAGGAAGTTCTGGGAGAGGGGACAACGCTTTCTTTTCCGGAAATCGGTCTGGAGCAATATGAAAAACTTGTTCCGGGACTTCCTGTGAACGGAGCGGAACCTGATTCCAACGGAGGTATTTCCCCTGAGCTTTCCCATATTGAGTTGCAAAATGGCCTCTTGAGCCATCAAAATTGGCGCAACTGGACTATACCCATGGAGGCAGAACTGGCAGCTTTGCAGGATGTGGGCCTCAAGTTCGACAGAAAGCAGCTTTTTGGTTATTCCATCTACGCCAGTGGCTCTGAAGATAAGCTAAACGAGCTCATTAATACTAATGGCTACTACGCCAGAGAAAATGAACAGTGGCTCGTAGGAACGCCCAATGAGACCCCTCTGGGTATCGGTTTGCACATCTACGGAAGTTACAACAAAGTTACTCAGGCAGCCGACATTCTCACTGTGGGTGAAGACGCTGTAGGTATTCGTGTAGAAGGCGTGGGGAACCACCTCACCATTGACAAGAATATAAGCATTAAGTCTGACGGTATCAGGGGGGCAGCTCTGCTTGTTTCATATGGCCGGGATCATACAATCAATCTTGCGGGAGACACTTCTGCTTTAGGTGAGCACGGTATTGCCGCGCGATTTGATTTTGGTGACAACATTCTCGGCAATAAGGCAGAATATCGAGGATCTTGGTTGTGGCATGGTGATTATGTGCCTGATGATGGGATACTGTCCAAGATTCAAGGTCCTTTGGTCAAGGTCTTCAATGTATCCGGAAGCCTTAGGGGCCGTGAGGCAGCCATATATATTGACGAAAGCGCCTTTGTCAAAGAAATCAATATTCTTCCCGGAGCCACGCTTGAGGGTGACATTATCTCCAGATGGGATCCTGACAATCCCAAGATCCATTCCTCAGCTCCTGATTCTGAAGAACTATACACGTCCCTTACCTTTGGCTATGGCGTCTCGGATGATGGCTCCGCCCTTCAGTCGGGGGATTCTAATTTCTCTCTGAACTATACCGGAAACATTGACGGCCCCTCCATTGACATGGCTCATAAGGCCGGCGATCTCACTCTATCAGGAAAGATCAATGTCCACTCCTTACAAAATGAGGCTTTTCTGACTTTAGCCGGCAAAGATGTAAGCAAGCATCAAGTCACTGTGGAGGACACATTTATTAATACCCAGGGTGCCACACTTGAGACAGGTTTTGATGCCAGCGGTCATGTCAACAGCATACAGGCCGGCTCCGCGGACCTTAAAGGAACCCTCCTCGTACGACCAGTGCGTGATTTCTATGCATCTGAAGACACCATTGAGCTTCAGTCCCCTGTGGATATTCGTGAATCGGGCGCTCTTAAAGCAAACATGACGGTAGGCCTGGTTGGACAGATTGACTCACCTACTCTTTCATTTGCTATGAAAGGGGACAGTTTTACAGATAATGGTTCAATGCCTTCTGTATTTGCCAGCAGATCTGATAATGCCTACAGTCAATATGCCCTTGATACCGCTTCCAGATCTACGGGGCAAGCGTTGGATTTCATTGCCGATAAGGCTCATGGAGACATGCAAGATCTTCTAGAAGCTCTGGATTGGTCAGCGCCCGACGGCAGTGATGTAGCGGATGCTCTGAAGCGGCTTGGTCCAGGAGCCTATGACGCGGCAGCCAGAGCCTCGTTGATCCAACAAAACGAAATTAATCTGCTTGTTTTACGTCGTCTGATGGCAACGCAGACTGACAGTGTCCGGGCCGAGCATAGCCTCTTGGTCGGTCAGAACGACGAAGGCTCTCACTTGTCTGGCAGCCAGCGTGAAACCAAAAACACCGACACTTGGCAATTCTGGGTCACACCTTACGGTGGTAGCTCTTTTCAGGACAGTCACAAAAACATTTCTGCTTGGAAGAGCAAAGGTGTAGGCCTGCTTGTTGGCGCAGAGCGTCATTTCCAATCCAATCTGGATGTTGGTTTTCATATAGCCCTGACCTCTCGACGTACTCATGTGAAAGATAACGAGAAAGCTCTGGCCGACACAACATCCGCCCTCTTTGGTTTACAGGCTTTTTATGCCCCAGGTTCTTGGAATGGACTGTACCTCATGGGACAAGGTCGCATTGGTGTTGAAAACGGTAAGATAGATCGAACTATTCACATCAACGGCTACAACAGGCAGGCTGAAAGTCGTTGGACCGGCTTGGTCGGATCGTTGCAAGCTGGTCTGGGCTGGGATGCACACTTTGACTCTGAGCTGGGCCGTTTCACGATGGGACCTCTGGCCTTTGCCGAGTATGCCTTCTTGCACCGTCCATCCGTAGACGAAGACAAGGGGGGTGCCGCTAATTTGGATGTGGACGACACCACGTACGATTCCCTGCTCATGAACCTTGGACTCCATGCAGGGTGGCAGACGATTCTACCCAGTGGTAATCACCTTAAATGTGATGTTCTGGCGGCTTGGCGCCATGAACTTCTCGATCCCTCCTTTTCCACCTCTGCCGCATTTCCAAGCTATGGAGCTCCGCGCTTTGAATCGGACTCCGATCTACCCGGCAGAGACAGTCTGCTTTTACAGGCAGGATTCACATTCTTAAGTAACAAAGACTTCACAGCCCAATTGGATGTAGGGGGCGAGTTTTTCCGCCAAGATTACACGGGCATGAACGTAGGCCTAGACTTGTCTTGGCACTTCTAACCTCTTTCGGTAGTACACCTTGAGCTATTGTTGAGAAGGAGCAGTCTTTGACAGGATGAAAACAGGTAAGCATTCGTGAGCGATTGGGCTCGATCTGAGCGCTCAATTTTGGCGAGGTTTGTCGAATGGATTAGATGAAATGATTGTGGCGTAAAGCCTGAGAATGCGGGGTTCGAGGCGATGCGAGCCGCCGGCAGATAAAACAAAACCCAGGTGTTGGAGCACCTGGGCTTTTTGGTATTCTGGTGGCGAGTCAGCTATGCGAAATGATTAAAGACATTATGCATAAACCGTGTGATTAAACCGCTCATCAGTCTATTGATTTTGGTCGGTGGTACCTTTGTTAGACACCTCGGTTTGATTTTGCTTGCTGTACTTGTAGTACGTAGCGGGACAAATTCCGACTTGGGTGCAAGCGTTTTTAACGGAAATGTTATTGGTATCGATCAAAGTCTTAACGTGTTGTATTTTTGCATTTGAAACGCATTTACGCCCTTTATAAACCCCTCTTAACTTCGCTTGGGCAATTCCCTCCCTCTGACGTTCAAGAATCAATTCTCGCTCGAATTCAGCGATTGAACCGATGATTGCCAGCAGCAGTTTATTGATTGAACTGTGTTGAGCGCTATTGGAGAACGTCAGATTCTCTTTAATGAACTTGATCGTCACTCCCTTATTGGTGATTTGCTTAACGAGCGACAGAAGGTCCGTCAGGTTTCTAGCGAGTCGATCCATGCTGTGAATAATCACGGTATCGCCATCTCTGATGAATGCAATCATTTGCTTTAGCTGGTTTCGATCTTCGATGTTTTTACCGCTTGCTTTATCTTCAAAGATCCGGTCGATACCGTCGACATCGACCAACTGGCGAGACGTGTTTTGAACGAGAGAAGAGACTCTTTTATATCCGACGATCATTGCTCGATTACTCATGTCTGTTTAATCCCTTAGAGACTATCAAACGACCGTCTGTAAACGTCAACAATCACCCTAAACAGAGAGGTTTTTAATGAGTGTCAAAACTCTGTTTAGACTGTAGGTTAAATCGGTAAAAATATTCGATAAATGAGTAATGATCCTCATTTCTGTCAAGTATTTTAAAAAAGTGAGAATCAAAATTCCGAAACTACGACCTTATTTCAGATAAAAGGCGTACAGACTTTCCTTTTGCCCTTTAAAGAGCTCTTCGGTCATCGTCGGGAAGAAGCGCTTGCGTAAAAAAAGCTCATCAAAGGCATCCACTTTATCTTTTTCTTCCAATTGACTGCGGTGCAAGCGCTTGATGTGAATGATGTCTTCATTGGTGTCGTCAATTCCCATCAAGCGGCAAATACGAGGACTCGGCTTAATTTCCTCATACTCGATCATTTGGACACGGGTTTTCCATTTGCAATCCGGATCATCTGCACGAATGGGGACAAACTTCGAATAGAAATTTTCAAACTCTAAGTTGTAGCTATTGATGAAAGTTCCCTTACCTTGCCTTCGAACCAAAAATCCCTCTTGAACCAACTCTTTTAAGGCACGTCTTAAGGTTCCCTGACTGACATTGAACATTTTGGAGAGCTCAATTTCATTGGGAAGCACATCGTCATGTTGCCATTGTCCCGACTGAATTTTTTGGATAATGGACGATTTGACCTGCTGATACAGCGGTTGTCTCAAAGGCGGCAAATAAGAGTCATTGTTCTTCGGGAATAAGCCTTCGTACATATTCGATGCTCCAAACTTTTAGCAACTCAGTCGATAAGTATAACGGCTATAGCTTCGTTAAAACTTAGCACCGGTCATTTCCGAAGAAAAGTCTTTCATGTTCAGGCTTTGGTTTCAAGCACTTTCTTCTTTTTCAATCCGCTATCGCCTGCCACCGTAAGATAAGGTGCAATCCAAGGAGCGAATTTCAGCAAATTCGGGATCGTCTGTTGCAAAAGTGTTTGAGTGCAAATATTCGTCATTTTATCTGCTACCCGAATGTAGTCCGGCTCATTACGGGATAGAAGATAAATCTCCCGGCATTGCACGGGAGAAGGCATTGGAAGAACTTTGATCTTTTCAAAATGCTCGGGAAACAGCGCAACGAACGTCGGTGTCTGCAGTCCCCAGCCCAAGCCATCCGCGATATATTCCATGAAGGTTCTGCCCTCATCAATCAAAATCTTGTCAACAAAGTCAATTCCCAATCCTGAAAAATACGACTGCTCAAACTTTCCGTTGCTCGATCTTGGAGTAATCGCTATTCTCGGCAAACCGCAAAAGCGCATTTGTTCCCAAGTCACGCTACCGGAGGCTTGAAAATTGGGCGGGACGACCAAAACAGAAGGCTCTCCAAAAAGATACCGACGGTAGAAGGTTTTATCCCAAAAAGGCTCAGAGCTCAAAATAAAATCAATCTCTCCCCTTTCAAAAGACTTCAACAAATCTACGCTCATTCCTCCCAAAGAAATAACAGTGGATGCTTGAGAACCTAATGTTTTGATAATGGGGGCATTGAGGTGTTTAGCCAATGAGGTGATCGTTCCAAAACGCAAGGGCATATGTACGTTGGCTTGGGTTTGAACGTCAATTTGCCAACGATTCAGATTCTGATGAGGCTTCATGAGCAAACTAAAAAGTGTCTTTCCTGCTGATGTTATAACCAATGGCCTCACCGAGCGATCCACCAAAGTGATGGACAGCTCCTTTTCCAATAAAGCAATATTTCGCGAGACGGCGGGTTGAGAGATACCGATGATTTTGGCAGTCTCAGAGAAGTTTCGTGTCTGACATAAAACACAAAAAATCTTGGCTCGATTAGAGAAAAATGGAGAATGCAAAAAGGTCAGGTTCATGAGGCACCCTCTAAATTGATCGAATATTGCTTCAATACATCAATGTACACTCAAGAACCTGCCCTTTCTAGACTTTAGCTAACACACTAAAGGGTATCGGCCAAAGCCTCGACTTTTTCATTGGCTAAACGCACTTGATCCTTAGCTGCATTAAACCAAGCCTCGAAAACTTTCTTATCTTCAAGCGCCTTTCGCATCAAAGCCTCCGTATCAGCAACCTTTGGCGTACCGCCGGTACTCTTGGCATTTAGACTGCTCAAAGGATCCATATAGGCTTGAACTTGCTCATCGGTTTTCTCTACCGGATAACCCAACACGTCTTTGGAGACATCTTTTAGCAAGGAAGCAGTCATGTTCTTGACGTCTAAGCGATTGTCCTTCATTAGGCGTTTGACCATGCCGCCGACCACTTGGTGCGTCACTTCAAACGGCTCATTGAGCTCAAGCGTTAACTCTTCAGCCATGCCGGTTGCCGAGGTAAAGCCGTCCAATGCAAGACGATACCCTCTATCCTTATTGATCTTGGAGTGATTCAAAATCAGGTCAAAAAGCTTCAGGTTGTTGATGAGTACCTGTACGTTTTCCCAGAATTTTTGGAAATAGTAGTAAGTTTCTTGAACCGGGAAAAGCGTTGAGCTTGAGGCTGAAGAGAAACAATTGACGACATAACCGTTCCAGTTCTCAGTCAATGATCTCAGAACTTCCACACCGATGGCATTTTTCTTTTGCGGCATGATGCTGCTGCCGCCGCACAAGAAGTCTTCGCAATCCAACAGACGGCATTCGGCGGTGGCGAAAAACTCCATATCGCTTGCCACACGGCTCAAGGTCGTATTTAAAATCGCCAAGCTGCTTACCGTCTCCAAGAAATATCCGACATCGGAATTGCCGATAAAGGTATTGTCGATTATGCCGTCAAAGCCTAAAAGCTCGGCAACTCGAGCACGATTGATATGAAAAGCTGTACCAATTCCGGCTGCGGCCCCCATGGGCGACTGGTTCACCGTTTCATAAGCGGCTTTTAAGCGCTTTAAGTCCATCTCGAACAAGCCGTGAACCGTCATCAAATAGTGTCCCCATGTTCCCGGCTGTGATGGCTGACCGTAGGTGTAGTACGGAATGACCACGTCAATATTTTCTTTTGCTTTTTGCTCTAAAACCGATAGGGTCTCTAAAACTTGATCAATGACGCTCGTGATGGCGTCTCTCACCGATAAACGGTAGATCGCAAAATACATATCGTTGCGGCTGCGCCCAATATGCAGTTTGCAGGCGATTTTCGGATCAATATGCTCGACCAAATGCTTTTCGCACATATAGTGAATATCGCCGTCAGTGCCGTTGAAATCGTCTTCAACAACCTCCTCATGCACCTTTTTTAAACCGGCGGCAATTTGCTTGAACTCTTCGGGTTTTAGGAGCTTTTGTTCCACCAACATTTGCCCGTAGGCTAAATTCAAATGGTAGAGCGCATCCTTGCGGTGCTTATAGTTATGAATGCAGGAAGCAAGCCTCAATTCTTTTAATAAATTTGTCGATTCCATTATTGACCTCACATTAAAGAAGCACTTCAACCAATAAGAAACTAAAGATCAGAGACGAGATCGTCGTCACCAGACCCGGGCGTTCGGCTGAATGGTCAAACATCCATTTGCCCAATGTCGTCGTACCGGTTGAATCCAACGCCACCGCAGTAATTAAACTCGGCGAGACCGGCAAGATGTACGTTGCATTGATCGCAGGCGCCATCGCCAACAACATGGGCGCAGGGATTCCAAGCGTTAAGCCCAGAGGCAGCATGGCAAAAGTTGTCGCCCCCTGACTCATCAAAATGGCGCTCATAAACATCAAGGCGACCGCAAACGTCCAAGGATGCGCTTGAACGAATCCGCCTAAACCGGCAATCAGTTCCGGCTTAAAGGCGTTAAAGAAAGAGTCCGTGAGGAAAGCAACGCCAAAGCAGATGAATACCGCATAGACGCCACCCTTAAACACCACGGTTTCTGAAATTTTCTTCGGATCCGCACCGCAGGCAAAGACCAAAATACCGGCTGCCGTCAAGCTGATGATTTGAATCGCAACGGAAATGGACAAAACCGTTTCTTTGCCGTTGACTTGATAATGCGGCAGATACTGACCGAAGGCGCCGAAAAAGAGAATCAGCGCAATCGAAATCAAAAAGATAATGACCGAGACTTTAGCTTGTTTGCTGGGACGATAATCATCCGTTTTCTGTGTCGATAGTGTTGAAGTTAAGCCCTGTTCCACACGATGCAGAAACTCCGGATCTTCGGATAAATCCTTACCCTTCCTATAGACACTTAACGCCCCGCACAAAACACCCAAAGTCAATGCCGGAAAAAGCACCATCATCATCTGACCGAATGTAATGCCTCGGGCAGACAGATATCCCACCCAAGCTGCCATAGCGGCCGACAAGGGCGAAGCCATAATGCCGTGGGTTGCGGCGGCGCAAGAAGCGCCAAGCGGTCTTTCGGGACGAACACCGGCTTTACGAGCGACTTCCGAGATCACTGGCAAAAGCGCCATCACGATCTGCGCCGTACCGGTGCAGACCGTAAACATGAACGTGATCAGCGGAGCGATGATGGTGACGTGGTTGGGATGGCGCCTTAAGATGCGCGAAGCGATATTGACCAAATAATCCATACCGCCCGTGCACTGCAGGCAACCGCCCAATGTCGTTACGGCAAACATGATCATCATGACCGTATAGGGCGGCGAAGTCGGACTGATACCACAAAAGAATGACAAAATCCCTAAGCCGACAAAACAGTAAAGCGGCAGGGCGAAACCACCTTTTTGTACGCCAAGGAAAATGGCGGCTAAGACAATGCAGGCACTTAGTATGAGCATTGCAACCTCCTTTTATCAGGAATACCTAATAACACTCTGATTTGATTATTAGAGGTTGCTTTTTAGAGGCGTTAGCAACTGTTTATGAAACAAATGTCTACTATAACTTGAAAGTATATTAATTCAAGTCTTTCTAAGTTCAAGAATCTAATGGAATGAAGGAGCTAGAAAAAATCACCCCCATTTAAATTAATCTTTCATCGTCATCAATTTCTGATCTATAACCAATAGCTGAATAGACTTTGAGACGCTTTAAAAACATCCGGTTTAAGCGAGCGTCATGACTGTCGCAATAATCCACAACCTGAACCTCAACTTTTTGGTTACTTAAGCGATGCAGTCTCCCCACATACTGAATCAACAAGGAACGATCCGAAATGGGCATTGCCAAAAACAATGTATTGAGTCCAGGAAAGTTAAACCCCTCGCCTACGAGCTTACCAGTGGCCAATAAGACTGCCCCTTTTCCATTAAAGGATCGCAATTTTTGTATATCTTGTTTACACTCGACCGTCTTCATTGATCCGTACAAAACTACGAGCTGATCTACTTCAGATAATGCCTCTTTTAATAGGTCAATATGTTCTCTTCTTTGCGTTAAAACCAAACAAAAACGACCCTTACGATAAGCGGTTAAAACATCTTGAATAATTTGATTGTTTCTTTTCTCATCAAGGAGCAATTCTTTAAATACATCTTGAATTGTGACCGACTTATCACCCTTTGGGACATTCTTAGAAACAAAGTCCGTTTCTTTAATTTCTAAGCGGTGAATTATGGGCTGACTTAAATTTTCTTTTTTATGGTTAACTCGATAGCAAACCGGACCACACTGCCTATACACAATAAGCTGATGCCCATCCCTTCGATTAGGTGTAGCTGATAAACCTAAAACATACTTAGCCCGGTAGCGCTTTAAAACTTGCTCAAACTGAGAAGAGGCTGCATGATGACACTCATCAACAATGATCATTGAGTAACGCGAAACTTGCGTTTGCCAATCCTTTTGATTAGCAAGCGTCTGAACGGTTGCCACGTCAATGATGCCCGTTGGTTTAACTTTCCCAGAGAGAATGCTCCCGATATTTTCTTTAGCTGTTTTTAAGAAATTTCTGCACTGCAAAGCCATTGATCTGCTAGTTGTCTTCTGTTCGTAATAATTAACGTTGGCACAGACCGCTTTGCAAGGACATACAAGCCTAGTAACGAGGGAAATAATAATCATGTCGAACTCCGTGACGAGTCCAACGCATCAGGTATCGGATCGTGCCGTTGCGTTTCCTAATGCGCAAACCGACAACGCCACCCACGGCGTAAACGCCGTCATCCATTGTCGAAATTCGCGCCTTGGTCACCTTTTTTTCACCCCTTGATCGTTATTTTGGTCACCCTTTGTACATACAATGCCACGGGATCGCCCAGGTGCCAAGGCTTCGCATGAAGTACTTGGTCACCCTCGGGATGTGCATTTGGTCACCCTTTGGACAAAAAAAAGGCAAGAATTCGTGAGCGATCGGGCTCGATCTGAGCGCACGAATTTGGGGCGTTTTGTCGGACGGATTGGATGGAGCGATTGCGATGGAAGGACTGAAATTACGGGGTTCGAGGCGATACGAGCCACTGGGCACAAATACAAAGCGGGAGGTCGTTTGACCTCCCGCTTCTTGAATTCTGGTGGCGAGTCAGGGACTCGAACCCCGGACACAAGGATTATGATTCCTCTGCTCTAACCGACTGAGCTAACCCGCCAGAGAAGTGCAATCATACAGATACATTTTCTGAAAAGCAACCCCAAATTTTATATTTTTTCAGATATTTAAAAAATCCTTATAAAATCAATCAATTATGAAACTGTTGATAAAAATGATGAACAGGTCCGTGACCATGCCCCACAGTCAGTTCACCGGAGTATTGAATAGCTCCCCAGAGATATTTCTTAGCCTTTTCTACAGCTGCTGCGACACTATCACATTGCGGCAAAAGTGTTGCAATGGCTGATGACAAAGTGCAGCCTGTTCCGTGGGTATTTTTTGTTTCAATGCGTGTAGCAGTAAATACATGAGTCTCGGCACCATTTGTCAGCCAATCTGGAACCTCTGCACCCTTTAGATGCCCGCCTTTTAGTAAAAGCCAACTTCCTTTTTTCATGAAAGGTAAGAGCTTATCGGCCAAAGTCTGCATTTGAGCCGTATCCTGTACTTCTTCAGTTTCTGCAAGCGCTGCTGCTTCCGGCAAATTTGGGGTTAGCACAGTGGCTAAAGGAAGAAGTTTTTGCTTAAGAGCTAGGACACAGTTTTCAGGCAAAAGCCTGTCTCCGCTTTTAGCAACCATAACAGGGTCCAAAACCACAAAACGAGGAGCGTACTTTTGAAGCGCCGCAGCGACCTCATCAATCACTGCTTCATCTGACAACATGCCAATCTTCACAGCATCAATGTGGACATCTTCAAAAAGAGTTTTTAACTGATCCCGCACGAAATGAGCCGGCACTGGATAAACACCGGTTACCGCGCAAGTATTTTGTGCCGTAAGAGCTGCGATTACACCACATCCATAGCCTCCTAGTGCTCCTATGGTTTTAATGTCTGCCAATACACCAGCTCCGCCCGAGGGGTCCACCCCGGCAATCGTCACAACATTAGGAATTTGTTTCATTTGACAATACCCTCCAACACTTTCATTGTGCGTGCTGTTGCACCAACGTAAGTCTGAGAAAAAGTCAGGGCTTTTTGTTTAAGTTCCTGAAGTCTCTGAGCACTTTCCAACCACTCATGGGCTAAATCAATGGCTGACTCCACATTATCGACCTGTGTAATCGCCCCCATTTGCATACCCTTTTCTACAACCATAGAGAAATTAAAAGTGCTTGGTCCAACTATGACGGGCACACCAACGCTGGCCGGTTCAATCACATTTTGGCAACCGAAGTGTTTGAAGCTTCCCCCCATCAAAGTAACATCAGCAAGAGCACAATAAAAAAACATCTCACCCATTGAGTCACCCAAAATCACCCGTGTTGAACTCTTAATGTCAGCAGGATTTTTTAATTCGGAGCGCTTTTGATAGGTAATCGCGGAGTCTTTTAGTAAAGACTCCACTTCTTCAAATCGCTGCGGATGACGAGGAACAAGCAAATAGGTCACATCTGGACGTATCGATTTTTTTAACGCCTCAACGATAAGCGCTTCCTCCCCGTCACGTGTACTGGCAAATAAAACGACAGGATGAAGCAGTACTTTTTTCCATTCAGCCGCCTTTGTCAGAGCTGCCTTCGGCGCCTGAATATCAAATTTAAGTGACCCCGTGAGAACGGGTTCGACTGTGCCTAACTTTAAAAATCGTTTTGCGTCATTATCGGCCTGCGCACAGACGGCAACAAAACGGCTCATCGCCTTTTTCATTAACTCGGGCACACGCATAGCTTGTTTAAAAGATTTTTCAGACAAACGACCATTCACTAGCACCATCGGAATACCTAGAGAGTGAGCCTCTTCAAGGACTGTTGGCCAAACCTCAGTCTCCATTAAGAGGCCCAAAATCGGTTGAGTTTGTCTTAAAAATTTTCTAACTGCATACACCGCATCATAGGGCAAAAAGCATTGCCGAATATGATCGGGCGCTAACTGCACGATCCTTTGCCCAGCCTCGCGCCCAGTAGGCGTCATATGAGTCAATAAGATATCGCATTGGGGCCAGCGTTTGAGAATCGCCTGAACTAAGGGGCGAGTCGCATTGGTTTCACCCACACTGACAGCGTGAATCCAAATGACCGGACGAGCCTCTCTCGGTCGAGGAAAATCTGACCAGGCAAAACGTTCACCCCAATTTTTTAAGTATGAAGGCTGTTTTCTGGCTCGCCACAAAAGATAAAGCGCCGCTAACGGCAATAATGCCGGCACTAAGTATCGGTAACTTCTCGGAGAAATCTTCATTAGGCTTGACTCTTTATACCCAATTGCTTTAATGCGGATTGTACTTCGTCGACAGATGGATCCGCACCAACACCGCCCAGACTTTGCACCTGTACTCCAGTCAGCCCTACTAGTTCAATAGGGTAGTCTAAAAAAAGACCGACAGTAGGCTTAGCCGTTGCCGCTGCCAGGTGAGTTAATCCCGTATCGACTCCGACCACAAAGGCTGACCTTTGCATTTCGAGTGCACAATCTTTAATCGACATACGCGGCATCACACGACAAAAACTCCCGGCCTGAGAGGCTATTCGCTTGACCCGCTCTTCTTCTGTCGGTGTTCCCCATAAAAGATGAACATTAAACCCTAAGCGCTGGGTCTGTTGAGCTAACCGAACCCATTTAGCCTCTGACCATAATTTAGTTTCACGGCTAGTGTTAGGCAAAAAAACCGCATAGGGCTGCTTATCAGACAATTCATCAACAACCGATAAGCCAAAATCCAAAGGATATTGCTGATAGTCGTAGTCAAAAGCAAAAGCCATCAGCATTCTGCAACGCGTGACCGCATTGAGATTTCTAGAGACGGCAAAGGTACGGTCATAAAAACGGCTAGCCCAAGACTCTTTGATACTGTCTTTGTCATAACCCAACAAAAAAGACTTCGCCCACTTGCCAATTACAGCGCTCTTTAAAAGACCTTGAAGGTCGACAACACGCTCATAATGCGCATTTTGCAAAGCCGCTCGAGTGCGCCCAACCTCTTCCCATGTTTGCCGACTAAAAGCATTTTTCCGCCACTGTCGAACAGCAACTTCATGAACCTGATCAACGTAGCGGCTTAAACGTGGGATGTCAGAAAAACTTTTTTCTACAACCCAATCAATACTCAAATCAGGCTGAGCACGAGCTAAGTCCGCCACAGCGGGCAATGCGTGTATCACATCACCCATAGAGGTCGTTTTCACAATTAAAGCTCGCCTCATTGCACTTCCTTCAAACGCTATTGGGCCAATTGAGATTCAAGTTCGCGGCATAAACGCTTGCCGTATTCCACTGCCGGCTGATCAAAGGCATTTAATCCGTAAAGGGCAGCAAGCATTGTGGTTTTATGCTCATACATCGCCATAAAAGCTCCAAGCGTTTCTGCGGTTAGTTCTCGGATTCGGATAGTGGTAACGGCGTTAAAAAATTCCTCCGAGGCAGTTTGCCTCGTTACCAATGCTTGAGCCTGAGCTTGCGCATTGGCATTGAGCACTAAATGATGGTGGGCGTGATCATGTCCCGGTTTTTCGCACCAAACTAAGTCAATACTGGTGCGGCTACTGCCGTCTCGAAGCCATTGATAAAAAGAATGTTGTGCTTCATTCCCCAAACCACCCCACACAGGCAAACCCGTACGGGTAACGGCCACAGAGCCGTCGACTTTCATACTTTTACCCAAACTCTCCATTTCCAATTGCTGTAGCCATGCAACGACCAGTCGAAGTCTTTCATCGTAAGGCAAAAGGCAGTGCGAGCACATCTGAAGATGAGTGGAATTCCAGTACGACAATAGCGCTAGGGTCAAAGGAAGATTCACCTCTTCTTTGGCTTCAAGCATGTGGCGATCCATAGCGTTCGCCCCCTTTAGAAAAGCCTTAAACACCTCAGAACCCAGTGCTATAACAAGTGGTAACCCTATAGCACCCCACACTGAAAATCGGCCGCCCACCCAAGACCAAATCGGGTAACGATTCTGCTCGGGCAAGTTCATCTCTTCACAAGCACTATCTTTTGCGCTCACAACAAAAATATGTTGGCCTCGCATCGCCTTGCCTTCAATACCCGCTTGCTGATACCAACGATTAACGAGCTCGGCATTGAGCATGGTTTCTCGTGTTGAAAAACTTTTACTGGACACTACCGTGACAGTCGTGTGCGGATTAAGCGTTCCAAGAATCCGATCGGCGAGTACTCCGTCAACAGCGGATAAAAAATGCAGTCGAATGCTGGGATTGACGCTGCGCAACGCGTGGTAAACCGCATGAGGTCCCATTTCCGAGCCACCGATGCCAACATTGATGACGTCGGTAATTTTTTCCCCTGTTGCTCCCAACCACTGACCGCTGCGAATAGCTTCGGCTAAGGTGTACATTCTTTCTCGGGTTTGTTCAACCTCTGCATAGTGAGGGCAAGCTGGATTGGGTGAACGCAGGGAGGTGTGAAGAGCTTGCCTTTTTTCTGAAGTGTTGACAAATGCTCCATCAACCATTTCTCTCTGCTTAGCCAAGAGCTTCAAATCACGCGCCTTTTTCAAAAGGCTTTCATACTCAGAGTCGCTCAAACGCTGACGTCCGATACTGAGCGTCATTGCGCAAGCGCTTAATTCACAATCTGATCGAGTTTCTGACAAAAAAGCAATACCGCCAGTCATGGTTTTACCAACATAAAAAAAACAAAGCGTCTTTATTGTTGACGCTCACAATGAATATACGTGCCATTGTACGTTGGGGATTTTTCCCTTGCCACAGAAATACCCTGAAAATAACTATTAGATACAGCTTTTTCGGGCAAAAAGACATTCTGATGCTTAAAATTGGCGAAAAATGCTAAATAAAGGATATTAACGTGGCTAACTGTTTCAGCCAAAAGAAGATTTTAGTTGCTGGCGATGCCATGCTTGACCGCTACTGGTTTGGCGACGCCAACCGCATTTCCCCCGAAGCTCCGGTTCCGGTTGTTCGCATTACTCGTCAGGAAGAACGCTTAGGAGGGGCGGCCAATGTCGCATTAAACATTTGTGCTCTGGGAGCCAGAGCCAAATTATTATCCGTCGTTGGGTGTGATGAAGCTGGCTCTACTGTTGAGCGCCTTTTAAACGAAAAAGGCATTGAGCCACACCTTCACCGAGATCCCGACCTCAAAACAACAGTTAAATTAAGAATTGTCGCTCGCCAGCAACAAATGCTGCGTGCAGATTTTGAAAATCGACCGACCACTGCGGTCTTGGCTAAGCACCTTAGCGAGTATGAAAAATTAATTGATGACTGTGAAGTCATTGTCCTATCAGACTATGGTAAAGGCGGACTCGATCATATTGCCCGAATGATTGATTGTGCACGAAAGAAAAATATTCCCGTTCTGATCGACCCCAAAGGCAGCAACTACGATCGCTATCGCGGTGCTACAGTGATCACTCCGAACCGTGCAGAACTCGCCCAAGTAGTAGGTAGTTGGAGCAGTGAAGAAGAACTCACTCGCAAAGCCCATGCGTTGCGCGCAAAGCTTGATCTTACTGCTTTGCTCTTAACTCGAAGCGAAGAAGGTATGACGTTATATACGGATACCGGAGAAAAAACGATTCCTGCCCAGGCGCTTGAAGTTTACGATGTCTCCGGAGCGGGCGACACAGTTATTGCTGTTATGGCCACGATGATAGCTATGGGGGAAAGTTTAGAAGAATCCATGCGCATCGCCAATCGTGCAGGTGGAATTGTTGTCGGCAAGTTAGGCACAGCCACTGTCAGTTTCGAAGAGCTTTTCCCAAATGGCTATGAGGATCTTTTTGCAGGAGAAAAATTGTGAGCATCATTGTTACGGGGGCTGCCGGCTTTATCGGCGCCAATAATGTTTTGGCTTTAAATAAACGTGGATACAGGGATATTATTGCTGTCGACAACCTCACCCATGCCGACAAATTTAAAAATTTAGCCGAATGCCAAATCAGCGACTATTTTGATAAGCGTGATTTCATTGAGTTGGTTCGCACACGTAAAATCGCCAAACCCGAAGCTATTTTCCATCAAGGGGCCTGCTCTGACACAATGGAAACGGACGGCCGTTACATGATGCAGAATAACTATCGGTATACACTGGAATTATTCAACTGGGCCCAAGAGCTTGGCGTTCCGATGATTTATGCCTCCTCAGCAGCCACTTACGGAGCAAGCTCCACTTTTGTCGAAGATCCTCAATTCGAAGGACCGCTTAACGTCTACGGTTACTCTAAGTTCCTCTTTGACCAAGTGCTCAGAGCTAAGCTGGCAAAAGGCGAAGTGAAGGCTCCGGTGATTGGTCTGCGTTATTTCAACGTATATGGCCCCCATGAGCAACACAAAGGCCGTATGGCTAGTGTTGCTTTCCACCAATTTTTCCAATTCCGTAAAAACGGCTACGTACGTCTTTTTGAAGGCTGTCTTGGATATGGCAACGGCGAACAGGAACGAGACTTTGTCTATGTTGACGATGTCGTTGCTGTCAATCTGCACTTTTTCGATAAACCGGTCACTGGAATTTATAACTGCGGCACAGGTCGTGCTCAGCCGTTTAACGATGTCTCTTTAGGTGTTGTTAACGCTTTGCGCGCTCACGCTGGACAAGAAAAAATCTCTCTGCAAGAAGCTGTCCAAGCAGGCTTTATCCGCTACATACCCTTCCCGGAATCGTTAAAAGGCAAATATCAAGCCTACACACAGGCCGATCTCACCAAACTTCGCGCTGCCGGCTGTGACGTTCATTTTAGAAGTGTAGAGGAAGGCACCGCTGACTATGTTACCGATCTTTTAACGCGCTACCGAGATGTCGCAGCCGATCCCACAATTGCCGAAGCCAAATGACACTAAAAAAGGCTGCTTTTTTGGATCGTGACGGCGTGATCAATGTTGATCACGCCTATGTCCACACCCCAGAAGAATTCTCGTTTATAGATGGCGTTTTCGAAGCCTGCAGAAAACTGCAGTCTGCGGGTTTTTTGCTGATTATTGCCACCAATCAAAGTGGTATCGGTCGAGGTTATTACAGCGAACAGGATTTCAATGCCCTTTGCGATTGGATGAAGAGCCAATTTGAACAAAAAGGCATCAGAATTGACGACATTTTTTTCTGTCCACATCATCCGCAAAAGGCACTTGAAAAGTATCGTTGCGAGTGCAACTGTCGAAAACCCAAACCAGGAATGCTTTTGGCTGCCCAACAGAAATGGTCGATTGACATGAAAGCAAGCCTGATGGTGGGCGATAAAGTAAGCGATATGCAAGCTGCGGCAGCTGCCGGCATTGGGACTCGAATACTTGTCGGCAAAGACGGACTTGTCCGTCCCGAGCCCGTTGAAGAATGTACTCATACGGCTAAGAACCTTCTAGAAGCTACCAATTTCATCACTTTGGAACATCCTTTATGAGCACTCGACTTCCAGCACCTGATTTTGAAAGCAAAATCACCGATATGGAGCATTTACAAGAGCGTGCCTCAGCACTGCCTCATCCTGTTGTCATGACAAACGGTGTTTTCGATATATTGCACAGAGGACATGTCACCTATTTGGCTCAAGCCCGTGCATTGGGAGCCAGTCTTGTAGTAGCGATTAATTCGGATGCCTCGGTCAAATTGCTTGGTAAAGGTGATGAGCGCCCCATTAATACTCAAACAGACAGAGCGGCAGTACTAGCCGCACTCGAAAGCGTGGATCTAGTGGTTGTTTTTGAAGATAAGGTACCTCTTAAAGCGGTACAAACCGCCCATCCGGATATTTACGTAAAAGGCGGAGACTATCGGATTGAGGACTTACCAGAAGCAAAGCTTGTAGCCACATGGGGAGCTAAAACTGTGACAGTGCAATTTGAACATCAACGCTCCACTACTGCCCTATTACAAAAAATTAGTCATCTTAATCTTCAAAAAAAGTAATTTCTTTCTGACGAGAAGCTCCGAAATTTCTTTTTTCGGAGTTTTTTTCTTATTCATTCTCAAAGATTAGGGTTTCTCCTATAACCGCTAACTCATTGAATAAATAAATAAAATTAAAAAAACTTTCTATTTGTTTACTTATTTGTATATTTTGTCGACAAATAAGAGTAAAGTTAGATTACCTGATTTTATTGGGTTAGTTTCCTTTTCTATTTTTTAATTTTTATATTTATTTTTAATATTCAAGGAGTTAAATATGGATAGTAAATCTAGAAGTGGTCGCTTTGATTTGTCGGCAAATAAGTTGGTAGAGGATTTCAACGCCACTATCATGATTGAGCAGCGTAACTGCCCCTTTGATATTAAGGGCTCTCAAGCTCACGCAACCATGCTCGGCCGTCAAGGCATCATCAGTAAAGAAGATGCTGAAGCTATTTGCAAGGGACTTGACCAAGTGGCTCAAGAAATCCGAGACGGGAAATTTGTCTTCCGTACCGCCGATGAAGACATCCATATGGCTATTGAAAAGCGCATGACTGAAATCGTTGGTCCCGCAGGCGGTCGCTTGCATACAGCCCGTTCACGTAATGACCAAACAACCGTGACAACCAAAATGATGCTTCGCGCCACGATTCGCGAAGTTCAAGAAGCAATCCGCAACCTACAAAAGGAATGCGTTGAAATTGCTCAAAATCATCTCAACGTTATCATGCCGGGATACACCCATATGCAAACCGGCCAGCCGATTCTTTTTTCTCATTGGATGATGGCCTACTTCTGGATGCTAGAGCGTGACTTCACTCGCTTTGATAACCTCTACGACCGTATGGGTCGCTGCCCGCTTGGCGCTGCTGCATTAGCGGGTACTGATTTTCCAATTGACCGCGAATTTACAGCTAAAGCCTTGGGTTTTGATGCACCGACAGAAAACTCTATTGACTCGGTAAGTGATCGAGACCATATGGTGGAATTCAATGCCTGTGCAGCCATGTGCTACATGCACTTGAGCCGTCTTTCCGAAGAATTGGTGACATTCTCCACTCAAGACTTCAAGTTCATTGAACTTTCGGATGACTTCTGCACTGGTTCTTCCATCATGCCACAAAAGAAAAATCCTGATATCGCCGAAAAAATCCGTGGTAAAACAGGTCGTGTCTACGGCAATCTCATGGCAATGCTAACCATCATGAAGGGTTTACCGTTGGCCTACAACACTGACCTCTCCGAAGATAAAGAACAGGTCTTTGACTCCATTGATACGCTTTTGGCTAGTTTGCGCATTATGACCCCCATGATTGCCAAGATGACCGTTAATGCAAAGAAAATGCGTCAAAACGCCGACCTGGGTTATTCCAATGCTACAGATTTAGCCGACTACCTTGCCCGCAAAGGAGTGCCGTTCCGTGAGGCTCACCATGTGGTCGGCTCTATGGTCAACTATTGCATCAAACACAGCAAACGCTTAGACGACCTGAGTCTTGAAGAATACAAGAGCTTTAACGACAAAATCGAAGAAGATATCCGTCATGAAATCGCTCTGGAAACCTGTGTCAAGGCTCGCAAATCTTATGGCGGCACAGCTCCCGAAGCCGTACGTCATCAACTTGATGTTGCTCGAAGAGTTTTAGAAAACGAAGCTCAAAAACTTCAATAGTTTGACTTAGGTAAGGAAATTCATCATCATGGAAACTGATTTAAATTTCTGGCTACAGCTTGCCGTAATGCTTGTTTGTATCGGTGTCGGCGGACGCTTCGGTGGCGTTGGACTTGGCGCCGCAGGCGGCTTGGGGGTAAGTATCCTCGTTTTGGGCTTTGGACTTCAGCCTGCTTTGCCCCCTGTTTCAACGCTTTTGATTATTGTGGCCGTTATCGCCTGCACTAGTATTTTACAAGGCGCCGGCGGTCTCGATCTTTTGGTCCGCCTAGCAGAAAAAATGCTTCGCAAATGGCCTAGCGCCATCACAATTGTTGGACCTTTTGTTTGCTCACTCTTCGTGGTTTTGTGTGGCACGGCCTATGTAGCATTTGCCGTGTATCCGGTGGTAGCCGAAGTTGCTGCCTCCGCCAAAGTACGTCCCGAAAGACCAATTGCAGCATCGGTCATTTCGGCCGGTATTGCCGTGGTGGCAAGTCCTATGAGTGCAGCAATGGCCGCATTGGTTGCTAGCTTAGCGATTTTGGATGTTTCTCTTATCCAAATTCTTGCTGTCTCTGTGCCTGCGTTTATTGTGGCTACGTTGTGCACCTGCTTGTCCGTTTTCTGGAAGGGTACGGAACTTGAAAAAGATCCTGAATTTATTCGTCGCGTGCAATCCGGCCAATACCAAGAGTTGGTTGTAGCCAAAGACGACAAACCGTTTGAAGCAACAAAAGGTCAAAAACTTTCTGTCGGCATCTTCCTTTTAGGCGTTGTGACCGTGATTATCTTCGGTACATTTAAAGAGCTACTTCCGTCTTGGGAAGCCGCAGGCAAAATATCGACACTGCCGATTCCTTCTTTGATCCAGATGATCATGCTTGCTTTTGGCCTCTTTATCATTGTGTTCTGTAAGGTACCCAGTAGCAAGTTTGCATCCGGGTCAGTCTTTGTTTCTGGCTTAATTGGTGTTGTGGGTGTGTTCGGTGTTTCTTGGCTTACCGGCACGTTCTTTGAAGCTTATAAGCCGCTTTTTGTGGATCTTTTCACAAACATGGCTCAATCTGCTCCGATGCTCTTTGGTATCGTGCTCTTTTGCTTCTCCGCTGTAATCTTAAGTCCTTCTGCAACAACCGCTGCACTCATGCCCCTTGGTGTTTCCATCGGTATTCCAGCCGGTTTATTGGTTGCTTTGTTCCCTGCCACGTGCGGAGACTTCATCATTCCGGGTGGGGCTCAGATCGGCTGTACAGCTTTTGACCGTACCGGTACCACACACCTCGGTAAGTACGTGGTCAACCACAGCTACATCATCCCGGGTTTCGTACATGTCATCTCCGGCGTAGCCGCTGGTTACTTCCTTAGCTTTATTTTCTTCTAAAATGAAGGAACGCTTGGAGTGAGCTTTACGCTCACTCCAAACCTTGCCTGAATACTTTTTTGAAGAGTTTTTTATGCAAACAGAAAACAAGCAACTAATTTCCGAACAACTTGCCCGATTTGTTGTTTGGACGAAATTCGAAGATATCCCCGAGGAACTGGTCATTAAGGCACAACGCCATATCCTCGACTCTGTTGGTGCCGGTATTGCGGGCGCCGTGAGCCCAGAAACCAAGCTCCTTAACAAAGTGTTCGCTATTTGCGGTGAAACGGGCGGAAATGTTCCTCTATGGGGTAAAGGCATTAAAGTCAGCGCCCGAAATGCCGCTTTAAGTAATGGTGTGTCTTCACACACTTTTGAACTTGACGACACAAACGGCTGCGACCACTCGGGCGCTGTTGTAGTGCCGGCAGCCTTTGCCGCTCTGAGCCTTTGCGATCGCCCCATTGACGGAAAAGAATTTATCGTTGCAGTCACTTTAGGCTATGACCTGGCTCGCCGTGCACTTGAATCTTGCGGGGCCTACGAGCCTCACAACGGTGCAGGCTGGCACTCCACGGGTACCTGCGGCGTTTTTGGTGCCGCAGCTGCTGTCGGCCGCCTATTAGGTCTGGATGTTGAAAAAATGCAGGCTGCATTAGGCATTGCAACAAGTTTTGCGGCCGGTCAATGGTCATTTGTTCATGACGGGGCTCAAAATAAACGCCTTCATGTCGGCAATGCCTCTCACGGCGGTCTTCTTGCTTGCTTATTGGCCAGAGAAGGCTTCACCGGTCCCAAGATGGCCTTTGAACAAGTCTGGGGCGGCTTTTCCAAAACTTTTGCGCCGACGAGTCAGGATCCGGATGCCTGGCTGCGTGACTTGGGTAAAAACTGGAAGCTCGGCCGTGTATCCATTAAACCGCATGCTTCCTGCAGAAGCTCTCACTCCTCAATTGATGCGGTCAATATCATCATGGACGCACATCAATTGACGCCGACTGACATCAAAAAAATTCACATCAAGATTAATCCCTTTGTCCACGGCATGTGCGGCGGCAGAAAATTGGATCCGATGCCTGCTGCTCAAATGAGTATTGCTTACGGCATTGCTGCACGACTGGTTTTTGGCGGCGCCAATTTAACAGCCTATACCCGCACCAACCGCCATGATCCGCGAATCCGTCAGGCAATGGACTTAGTTGAATTTGAAATTGATAAGACTCAAAAAGACGAAGATGAACCGATCGTAACGGTCTTGACCCATGCCGGTCAGAGCTACACCGAACGCGTCGAATTCCCGTTAGGCGCTCCGCAAAATCCGGTGAGCGACGAAGCTCTGATGAGCAAATACCGCGATATTGCCGGAATGGTCTTTCCGCCCGAAGTGGTTGAAGGCATTGCTGAGTTCCTCTTGCATTTAAAGGATCAGCCTTCACTTGACCCCGTTGTTAAACTTTTAGGCTCTAAACCCACTACAACGGCTCAATTCGATATTTAATCCCTGACTCGCATCACGGCGCCCCACTTCGGGGCGCTTTTTTTGCCTATTTTCACTTTTTTCTGGTTGATTTTTTCCACTTTTATCGTCCTGAAAGAATCGTTTGTTATCATCAAAATAACGTAGAGTAGGAAAAGAAGATGTCCGATTCGCAGAAGCTCAACCAGACAATCCAAAACTACTGGCAATCCAGATCCAAAGGCTACAGCTTATCGACTGTCGATGAGCTGCGAAGTCGTGATAATCCGTACCGTGAAATCTTAAAAAGATGGCTCCCCGGCAACCATACCAACCAATCTGCACTGGACATAGGATGCGGTCCGGGGTTTCTTGCGATTGAGCTTGCCCATTTAGGCTTTAACGTAAAGGCTGTTGATTCCTGCGCTGCTATGCTCGAAGAAGCCCGAAATAATTCAAGGGAACTTCAGATTGATTTCATCTTATCTGATGCAGGCGATGAGGTATTTGCCAACGAGACTTTTGATGTCATTGTCTCTCGAAACCTCGTCTGGAATCTTCCTGATCCGCAGAAAGCGTACCGCCAATGGATAACCTGGCTTAACCCTGGCGGCAAACTCATTATTTTCGACGGCAATCATTACCGTTACCTAAGCGATCCCAATTTTCCGAATCCGAATTATCAACGTACGCACCAAAATATTGACGGTATAGACGTCTCGGTCATGGAAAAAATTGCAGAAATGCTGCCCCTGACACAATTTCGCCGGCCGGAGTACGATAAAGACACCCTGACTGCATTGGGTTTGACCCATATAGAAACGGTTGTGATGAGCCGAGTGGGCAATGAGATCAAAGATTTTGCTTTAATGTTTGAGAAAAGCCATGCAGATTGAATCACTTTTGCAAGCCGTCAAAGACGGCAAAATAGATATCGCTGAAGCTAAGCAAATGCTCGCCCGTGCGCCCTACGAAGACTTGGGATTTGCCAAGCTTGATACGCACCGCTCAATCAGAACCGGTTTTGCTGAAGTGGTGTATTGCCAGAATAAGGCGGATGATTTTTTAATCAAAATTTTTTCCAATCTTTATCAAACGTACGGCGAAGTCATGGGTACTCGGTGCTCGGCTGAGCAATTCCAAGCGTTAAAACAGCATTTACCCAATCTTTCCTATGATCCTTTAAGCCGTATTGCCAAAATCGAGCAGCCGAAAAAACGTACCGGATTCATTGCTGTCTGCACGGCAGGAACCGCCGATATTGCAGTTGCTGAAGAATGTGCGCAAACAGCGGAATTTTTCGGTCAATACGTAGAACGCTTTTATGATGTCGGTGTAAGCGGTCTGCACCGATTACTATCCAAAGTCGATCGGTTACAAAAAGCCAACTGCGTAGTAGCGGTTGCCGGTATGGAAGGCGCTTTAGCGTCTGTGATCGGCGGTCTTGTTGCCAATCCCGTCATTGCCGTGCCGACCTCTGTCGGCTACGGTGCAAATTTCCACGGTCTTTCAGCTCTTTTGACAATGATTAACAGCTGCTCAAACGGTGTAGCCACTGTCAATATTGACAATGGTTTCGGAGCAGGTTTTTTAGCTTCCCAAATTAATCGCCTGGCTGCTAAAAAGGAATAATTAACCATGACAACTCTGGTGCTTGATGCTCAAACAGGTATTAGCGGCGATATGACTGTCGCAGCTCTTTTAGATCTAGGCGCTAACTTCGAAAAACTGCAGACGGTTCTTAAAAGTCTTCCTGATCAGCAGTTTAAAGTTGAAGTCAGCCGCGTAAAAAAGAATGCGCTCAACGCCTGTGACTTTAGTGTCACATTAACCAACGGCGCTGCCAACAACGATCATGACATGCATTACTTATTCGGCGAATCCGAAGGTTCTCAGCCCTCACATCCTCATGAGGATGTACATCATGAAGAGCATCATCACCACCATCACCATGAGCACCGACACTTATCAGATATCGAAAACCTGATTGATCAAACAAATGCAACGGTAAAGGCAAAGGCGCTTGCCAAACAAATTTTCCGTATTGTTGCCGAGGCCGAATCCAAAGCGCATGGCGTGTCGATTCAAGAGGTGCACTTTCACGAAGTGGGTGCCTTGGACTCCATTGTGGATATTTTGTCCGTTGCAGTGCTGATTGATGACTTAAAAATCGACCGGACCATTGTAACCGCCCTTGGGGAAGGGTTTGGCGAGATTCGCTGCCAACACGGTATTTTGCCCATACCGGTTCCGGCTGTTTCTCACATTGCCGAGGCTTACGGTCTGACACTTTCTCACATTAACTGTAAAGGGGAATTTATTACGCCGACGGGAGCAGCTATTGTTGCAGCTCTCAAGCCGGAATACACCCTGCCCAACCAATACCGAATTCTGAAAAGCGGCTTTGGCGCCGGGAAAAGAGCTTATGAACGCCCGAGTCTTCTGCGGGCTACCTTAATTGAAACGGCTCAAAAAGACAGTGAGCACGATGAAGTTGTGGAGCTCTCTACAAACATTGATGACAGCACGGCAGAGATGTTGGGCTTTGCGCTGGAACGTCTTTATGCGGCAGGCGCTCTTGAAGCCTGGTTTAGTCCCGTCTTCATGAAGAAAAATCGCCCTGCTTACATTTTGTCTGTACTTTGCAGACCTGAACAAAAAAGACTTCTGGAAAATGTCATTTTTGAGCACACTACATCTATCGGTATCCGCTCAAAGACATTGACTCGAAGAATTCTCAAGCGAGAAATTCGAGAGGTTGAGACACCTTTCGGTTCTGCAAAAGTCAAAGTTTGCCTAGTACCCGATGAGTCCGGAGAGATGCACAGACGCTGCTATCCGGAATATGAAAGTATCAAAGCCTTGTCACTGAAGACGAATCGCAATTTAAGCGAGCTTTATCGAATCGTTCAGAATATTGCTGAAAATGCCTGATCTTGAAAAAATCCGAGACTACTTCAAAAAAATTGTCACCGGCCCCGTCACCGTCGCCTTCTCCGGCGGGGCCGACAGTGTTTTGGTGTTAAAACTGGCTCTGGACGCATCTCACAACACCTTCCCAATTTACCCGGTTTATGTCGACAGCAACTGGATGTCCCGATCAGCTTTAGAGGAAGCAAAGGAGGCCGCACGGCAATTACAAACGGATCTGTCTGTTCTTAAACTCGGCTCCCCCGAGGCTGTAGGGATCGAAAACAACCCCAAAAATCGCTGTTATCTTTGTAAAAAAGCCGTTTTTGAAGCCCTTAAAATGTTTGCCGAGGCACACGGCTCTTCTATCATCTTAGAGGGCACGCAGATTGATGACCTAAAAAAATACCGTCCGGGATTAAAAGCGCTTCAAGAGTCGGGTGCCATCAGCCCTCTTAAAGAACTGGGGCTCGATAAAGCAGAAGTCAGACAATGGCTGAGCTACTTTGAACTGCCCGCAGCCAAAAAACCTTCCGGATCATGCTTGGCGACGCGCCTGCCTTATGGGAAGATCCTGTCGGCTGAAACTTTATTGCGAATCGATCAGGCAGAAAATTGGCTCAAACGTTTTGATTTGGGTACCGTCCGAGTCCGCTCACACGATGACATTGCCCGCATTGAAGTGGATTCAGACAAATTTGAAAAAATCATTTCCATCCGAAGCAATCTGATCAAAGAGTTCCGATCGCTCGGATGGAAATACGTGACCCTGGATTTGGAAGGTTTTCGATCCGGAAGCATGGATTGAGCGCTTCCGGATCAAATACTTCGATTAACGCTTGCCGGCTCTCCAAGCAGCAATGGCTTGAGCCATCTTCTGCGGATCAACCAACAGCATCGGGTCAAGCAGCACGTCTGCCTCTTCCTTAGTCATCACACCCATCTCTAAGACAGCTTCCTTAACCGTCAGTCCCTTTTGTTCCGCATAATGAGCAACCTTTACTCCGAGCGGATAGCCTTGAGTGGCAGCTACAACTGTAGAAATAGCCAAACTCGATTCTGCTTCGAAGCGGCAGCGATCAACATTTGCGGTAATTCCGTCAACGCAATCGCGTTTAAGAATCAGGATCTCTTCGCCCACTAATTGAAGGTTTTCAAATAAGCACTTAAAGAAGGTTGCATCCCAGACATTCAAGTCTAATTCGCCTTCATCGTAAGCCATGGCAATGGCCACATCGTTACCGACCACCTGATGAGCAATTTGGATGACCATTTCAGGGACGGTAGGATTGATCTTGCCAGGCATAATGGAGCTTCCGGGGCTCAGAGCAGGAAGAGAGATTTCCATAAAGCCTGCGCGGGGACCGGAACTCATCAAGCGAAGATCTTTGCTGATCTTGGATAAAGACGTGGCTACTTCTTTAATAACACCCGACACTGTTACAAAGAAGTCGCCGTTTTGGAAACCGTCGAAAATGTTTTCCTGCGGTTTCACTTCTTCGTGCAGGTCTTTACTGATGTGACGATAAAACGCGTCCATATAGCCGCTTGATGCACCCAAACCGGTTCCTACGGCGCTGCCGCCCATAATCAATTCAAAGCATCCGGGTCTTACAGCCTGCAACTTAGCAACCAATCGCTTCATGAGGCTTGCATAGCCGCCGAACTCCTGACCGAGCGTCAGAGGCAGAGCGTCTTGCCAGCAGGTACGGCCGACTTTGACGACATCTTTAAATTCCTCGGCTTTCACTTCGAAGCTCTTTTGCAGCTCTTGCAAGCGGGCAATGATCAAATCCAAGCGAGATGCAATGGCCAAATGAGTCGCCGACGGAATCGTATCGTTCGTTGATTGGGCCATATTCACATGAGTGTTCGGATGGACTTTTTCACTGCCTTTATGACCGGTCAGAATTTCATTGGCCATATTGCCGATGACTTCATTGACATTCATATTGACGCACGTATAGCCGCCCCCTTGCCACATATCAAGAGGGAATTCCTTCTCGTAGCCGCCCGCAAGCAACCTATCGCAAGCCTGAACAATAGCTTGAGCAACATCTGCACTTAATGCACCCACCTCTGCATTGGCTTTGGCACAAGCTTTTTTAATTACAAACAAAGCACGGTGCATATCTGGATAAGCAATAACAGGATAGCCTGCAGCCCCAGAAACTTTCATCATACGATGAGTTTGGATGCCAAAATAAGCCGAATCGTCGATTTCCATTTCTCCGAGGCAATCCCTCTCAATTCTCGTAGCCATATGAATATTCTCCTTGGTTAGTCAAAACTTATCTTGATTGTCTGCAACTAGGGACTTTTCGTATACTTTGTTTATTAAAACTTATTTTCTCCTGCAGTTTTTCTTAAATGACTCTTTCTAAACTTCCAGATCTCAATTCCATTCAAATTTTTCTGACTTTAGCCCAAACGGGCAGCATGCAAAAAACCGCTGAACAATACGGCTTGAGTGCCTCGGCCATATCACAAAATATTGCATCGTTAGAAAAACAATTCGGTGTGGAACTCTTTGATCACAAAACCCGCCCACTTCAATTAAGTTTAGGGGGAAGGCAGTTGATGCAGGAGGCAGAAAAAATTCTTAAAGATGCTTGGCACCTCACCAATGCTATTAAGTCAACTGTGCCTGAAAATTTACACCTGCGCTTAGGTTTTTCAGAATCTGTCAGCCACTCGCTGGCTCCTCTGATTTGTGGGGCTCTTTTATCTCGAGTCAAAACTTTCTCGGCTTTTACCGCGATGACTCAAACACTCAAAGAACAAGTGGAAAAGCGACAACTGGATATTTTGATTTCCCCTGAGTCCTTTGACAACGAACAGAGTTTTTTCCGCGAACCGTTATTATCAGAACAGTATTTACTGGTATTGCCTCAAACCGAAAAGAGCATTAAAAACCTAAACCAGCTACGCAATCTTTCTCAGCGTCTACCCTATATCCGCTATAACGTCGATAGTACCGATCGTATTCAATGTGAACGAGTTTTCCGAAAATTAAACATTGAACAAAATGAATCAATCGGTGTAGAGGGCAGTTTCACAATGGTCGGCTTAGTTGCCCAAGGCCTAGGCTGGGCAATAATGCCTGCATTGGGAATTTGGCAAGGCAGAAAGTGGACCGAAGCCATTCAAGTCATACCGATACCCGGCGTTGAAATTCGCAGAACTCAATGGATTGTGACGCCTTCCAAAGGCTTTGAAAACTTGGTAAGAGAAATAAAAGATAAGGCAACGGATGCCATCGATACTCATATTGTCAGTTGGCTTGAGCAAGCCTACCCAGGGCTGTCAAATTTCGTAGAAAAAATTAAAGAATAAAAAGCTATATGGGAGAGGCGGACAGACACCTCTCCCAGGAACTGACTACAGAGGTAAAAGCTGAGACTGCTCCATCAAGTGAGCCCGCAGCAATTCAGAAGCTTTTTGAGCATCCCCCATTCGAATAGCCTTAAGGATTTCCCTTTCCTGACGTGCAATATCGAGGAAAAACTGCTTATCCATATTAGCGATTCGGTGGGAGGTTTTTTCAAAATAAGTCACTAACACTCCTGAGAAAACCTGCAGAACACGATTTCCACAACCCTCAAGAAGCAACAAATGGAATTCTCGGTCGTATTTATCGGCCACCAATGGTTCATCGGCATGCTCTTCAATTTTATTTAGCGTTCCTTCAAGGCGTGAAGCCAATGCTGGTGTAATGCGCCGACTGACCAAAGACATCAACGAGCACTCTACTAATGCGCGAGCTTCAATAAATTCCTGAACATCGAAATTTGCAACATCAAAACGCATCTGGATCTGATTACGCAAGCTATTGGCACCAACCTCTCTAACTGTTGTTCCCCGTTTTGGGGTACGGACCAAAATACCCATCTGCGTCAAAATATCCAATTCTTTACGGATGCGATAACGTGTCACACCAAAACGCTTAGCCAATTCCGTTTCTGTGTCGATACGTTCCCCGTTTTTTGCTTGTTCCTGCAAATGATCACGAATTTGTTCAAACAAATTGTCGTTTTGTCGCATTTTGTTCGAGACCTTTCAAAAAATGTTGAAGGGCATTATAGACCGATTCAGCCTTAAGCATTGATTATCTTTAAAATTTCTAGGGTATTCGATATAAAATTTATTCCACATTTGTCGACAAATTAGTGATTTCCCGATGCATTATTTTATCTAGTTTAGAGTGCAATGAACTGGTAAGCACTTGAAAATTTGGGAATTATTCAACAATTTAAGCTTCTATCTTTCATATTGTTGATATTTGTTGAAAACTTCTAAAGTTTGAAAATCACGCAAAAGGCGCATACGATTAGCCGCAAACACGGTGGAGTCTGTTTTTGCTCCTCTCTTTTGTCTATTTCCAAGGAAAATAAAATGGTTGATGTCCAATTTTGGCTCCAACTTGCCGTTGTCTTAGTCTGCTTGGCTGTCGGCGGTCGCTTCGGCGGTGTAGGTTTGGGCGCTGCTGGCGGTTTCGGCGTCAGCATTCTCGTTCTTGGCTTCGGTATGCAACCGGGTTCTCCTCCCGTCTCTGTGCTGTTGATTATTACTGCGGTCATCGCCTGTACAAGCGTTTTGCAAGGCTCCGGGGGTCTGGATTATTTGGTTGGCTTAGCTGAAAAGCTACTTCGTAAGTGGCCTCGTGCAATTAATTTTGTCGGTCCTGTCGTTTGCTCCATTTTCGTTATTTTCGTAGGTACCGCCTATGTTGCCTTTGCTGTTTATCCAGTGGTGGCAGAAGTGGCAGCATCACAAAAAATCCGGCCTGAAAGAGCTGTTTCAGCCTCTGTGATTTGTGCCGGCATCGGTGTGATGGCCAGTCCTATGAGTGCCGCCATGGCTGCTATGGTAGGTATTATGTCGGCCTACGGTTACACCCTGCTTGATATCTTAAGTGTTTCCGTTCCCACGTACTTCATTGCCGTATTGGCCGCTTGCTTATCAGTTAACTGGCGCGGTTGCGAATTGGAAAAAGATCCTGAATTCCTACATCGTGTTCAAACAGGCCAGTACACCGAACTGCAAGTTGCTCACACCGATCGTATTTATAAAGAACCCAGTAAGGGTGCAAAGATTGGCGTTTTGATCTTTGCCATCGGTATTTTGACTTCTATTACGATCGGCTCTTCTGAAACGTTGCGTCCGTCTTGGGAAGTCGCTGGCAAAATCAGCCAATTGCCGATTCCGTCTTTAATTCAGATGGTTATGTTGGCTACGGCTTTAGTGATCATTGTTGTCTGCAAAGTTCCTAGCGATAAATTTGCTTCCGGTTCCGTTTTCCGTTCTGGCTTAATCGGTGTGGTGGGCGTATTCGGTATCTCCTGGTTGACTGGTACCTTCTTTGATACGCACAAGGATGTATTTGTTCACTACTTCTCCGATATCGCAAGCTCATCTCCGATCATCTTCTGCATCGTGTGTTTCTGCTTTAGCTCGGTGATATTCTCTCCGACCGTCAGTACCACGATTTTGATGCCGATCGGCTTGGCTTTGGGTCTGAGCCCGCAGCTTTTGGTCGGTATTTGGGCCTCCTGCTACGGTGACTTTGTGATCCCTGGTGGCGCTCAGATCGGCTGTACAGCTTTTGACCGTACGGGTACCACACGCTTAGGCAGCTTTGTGTTCAACCACAGTTACATGCGACCCGGACTAGCCTTCGTTGTTACAGGTACTGCCGCCGGTTGGTTTATCTCTCAAGTCATGCTCTAAAAATCTAGAGATTGAGCAAAAAAGCGAGGTTAGCGCCTCGCTTTTTTTATTCGAATTATTTTTAACCTAACCGTTTCAGGTACAACCCTAATATCAGACATATAATATTTGATACTTTTTTAGTACTTTCTAAGAATAAATACCTACCTACTTTATAAAAATTTAAGTGTTTTCCCTAACAACTTTTGACCACTTTTGTTAAGAAACTGTCAATTGATAGCCTTAGCTCAAAAACAAAACTATGCCACTAAACACAACAGTTGTGACATGTGTGAAAATTTCGGCGCTTAGAAAAGGTTACGGAGACGTAGCCTCTTCTATTGTTAAAAAGAAATAAAGGAAACTTACCATGATTGGTTTAGACTTTTGGCTACAACTGTTAGTTGTGCTTTTCTGCTTGTTCTATGGCGCTCGCAAGGGCGGCATGGCATTGGGTCTGTTGGGCGGCATTGGCTTGCTCGTCTTGATTTTCGGCTTCGGCTTAAAACCCGGCAAACCCCCGGTCGAGGTGATGTTGACCATTTTAGCCGTGGTCTGCGGTTCTGCTACTTTGCAGTCTGCTGGCGGCTTGGATTGCTTGCTTCAAATCGCTGAAAAGATTTTGCGCCGCAATCCCCGTTACGTCTGCTTCCTCGCTCCGTACGTCTGCTGGTTCCTGACCGTTTTGTGCGGTACCGGTCACGTCGTTTACACGATGTTGCCGATTATTTATGACGTTGCTATCAAAAACAACATCCGTCCGGAACGTCCCTTGGCTGGCTCTACGATTGCTTCCCAAATGGGTGTGATCTGCTCGCCTGCCGCTGTGGCAACTGCTTCTACGATTGCCATGTTGGAAGGCTACACCATCAATGGTCAGCCCTTCGGTTTCGTTGACCTCTTCTCCATCACCATTCCTGGCGGTATCGTCGGTGTGTTTGCCGTCGGTCTCTTCTCCTGGTTCCGTGGTAAGGATTTGGACAAGGACGAAGAATTCCAAAAATTGATTTCCGATCCGGAAATGAAGGAATACGTCTACGGTGAAACGGCTACGTTGATCGGCCGCAAGTTCTCCAAGAAGCAATGGCTCTCCCTGTACCTCTTCTTGGGCGTGGTGGTTATCGTTGCTATTCTCGGTATGTTCCCGCAATTGCGTCCGAAAGGCTTGTCCATGACGTTGGCTATTCAAATGTTCATGTTGATCGCAGGTGCTTTGATGGTCATCTTCTGCGACGTTAAGGCCTCTGACGTGGCTAAGAACAGCGTGTTCCGCTCCGGTGCCGTGGCTGTCGTGGCCGTGTACGGTGTGGCTTGGATGGCCGATACGATGATCGCTGCTCACTTGGCTGACTTGAAGAACGCCTTGGTGGGTTACGTGAACCAATACCCGTGGACATACGCCATCGTGTTGCTCTTGGTTTCCAAGTTCGTGAACTCTCAGGCTGCCGCTTTGGCCCTTATTGTTCCGGCCGCTTTGGGTGTCGGCGTCTCCCCCGGCATCATCGTGGCATTCTCTGCCGCTTGCTACGGCTACTACATTTTGCCGACCTATCCGTCCGACTTGGCCGCTATTCAATTCGACCGCGCCGGTACGACCAAGATTGGCCGCTTCGTGATCAATCACTCCTTCATTCTCCCTGGTTTGACTGGTGTGATCGTTGCCTCCATCGCGGGTTGGTTGCTCGCTGCCATGTACGGTTTCGTTTAATCGATAACCCTATTGCGAGTATCTAGCAAATGAAATACGGCAGGTAGTTGAATCCTTCAATTACTTGCCGTTTTCTTTGAATAACACATAATCGAAGCCACTTTTCGGTAACCCCTTTTTCCCGACAGTGGTAAACAAGAAAAATGTTAAGGAGATAACAAAATGGCTGAAGCTGTTGAATTCAAATACGCTCCGATGTTCCAACTCGGTAAAGACGACACGGAATATTATCTTTTGACCAAGGATTACGTCTCTGAAGGCGAATTTGAAGGTCACAAAATTTTGAAAGTTCAACCCGAAGCATTGACCCTGCTTGCCAAGCAAGCTTTCCATGACACAAACTTCATGCTTCGTCGCTCTCACAATGAACAAGTTGCCAAGATTCTGAAAGATCCGGAAGCAACCGACAACGATAAGTATGTTGCTCTTTCCTTCCTGCGCAACGCCGAAGTGGCCGCTAAAGGCGAATTGCCTTTCTGCCAGGACACGGGTACGGCGATTATTCACGGCGAAAAGGGCCAGGCCGTTTGGACGGGTTTCTGTGATGAAGAGGCCCTTTCCTTAGGCGTTTTCCAAACTTACACAACGGACAGCCTGCGCTACTCTCAAAACGCTCCGCTGTCTATGTACGAAGAAAAGAACACCAAGTGCAATCTGCCGGCTCAAATTGACATTGAGGCGGTTGAAGGCGGTGAATACAACTTCCTGTGCGTTGTCAAAGGCGGCGGCTCTGCCAATAAGAGCTACCTCTTCCAGGAAACCAAAGCCATTTTGAATCCGAAGACACTCGTTCCCTACCTCATCGAAAAGATGAAGACTCTGGGTACGGCTGCCTGCCCTCCCTATCACATTGCTTTTGTGATCGGCGGCACCTCTGCTGAAAAGACCATGTTGACGGTGAAGTTGGCTTCTACGCACTTCTACGACAACCTCCCCACCACGGGTGACGAAACAGGTCGTGCCTTCCGTGACCTCGAACTCGAAAAAACGTTGCTCGAAGCTGCACAAAACATCGGTTTGGGCGCTCAGTTCGGTGGCAAATACATGGCTCACGACGTTCGCGTGATCCGTCTGCCCCGCCACGGTGCAAGCTGCCCGGTCGGAATGGGTGTGAGCTGCTCGGCTGACCGCAACATCAAAGCCAAGATCAACAAAGACGGCGTCTGGATCGAAAAACTCGATTCCAACCCCGGTGAATTGATTCCTGAAGAATTCCGCAAAGCTGGCGAAGGTACAACGATCAAGATTGATCTGAACCAACCGATGAGCGAAGTCTGCAAGGAACTGTCCAAGTACCCGGTTTCTACCCGTGTTTCTCTGACGGGTACGATTATTGTGGCTCGCGATATCGCTCACGCCCGCATGAAAGAATTGCTCGACAGCGGTAAGGAACTGCCTCAATACATTAAGGACCACCCGGTGCTCTACGCAGGTCCTGCCAAGACTCCGGAAGGCCATCCCTGCGGTTCTATGGGTCCGACAACGGCTAACCGTATGGACCCCTATGTGGATCTCTTCCAAAGCCACGGCGGCTCCATGGTTATGATTGCCAAGGGCAATCGTACCCAAGTGGTCACCGATGCCTGTAAGAAACACGGCGGCTTCTACCTCGGTACGATCGGCGGTATTGCAGCTGTTCTCTCCGAAAGCGCCATTAAGAGCATCGAATGCATCGAATGGCCGGAACTCGGCATGGAAGCTGTCTACAAGATTGAAGTTCAGGACTTCCCGGCCTTCATTTTGGTCGATGACAAGGGCAATGATTTCTTCAAGCAAATCAAGCCCCGTTGCTCAATTAAGTGTGAAAAGTAATCTGTCTTAATTTCGATTAAGCATAAACACACTTAAAAAGGCCGAATCTGTGACAAGCAGGTTCGGCTTCTTTTTCATGAGATTTCTGCTTTTTAATGACGACTCGATAGAACAAATATTTCCCGTCGATAGAAATTAACCTACTTTTACATAGTCGGTCATTTTCTTATCCGAAATACCATTGACAGTGCAAAATAAGCCAAGAATAATAGAGCTGTAGAAAAGATTTCGCGCGACTTTTCCTTTTTATAAGAAAGTCCGTTAGTAGTTGTGTGCCCTTAAATCAGGCACAGCGCCAGAATATTTTTTAGATCACTTGGAGCTACATATGAAAACCGAATGGAGAGGCTTTAAAGGTACTCATTGGGTCGATGAAGTCGACGTTCGTGACTTTGTCCAAAATAACTACACTCCCTATGAAGGCGATGATTCGTTCCTGCAGCCGCCCACAGAGGCGACCTCCAAGCTTTGGGATATCCTGCAAGGCTTACAGAAAGAAGAACGAGCCAAAGGTGGTGTTTTGGATATGGAAACGGAAGTTGTTTCCGGTATCACGGCTTACAAAGCTGCCTATATGGGCGAAGGCACCAAAGAGCTTGAAAAAGTGGTCGGTCTTCAAACCGATAAGCCCTTAAAGCGCGCTTTTATGCCTTTTGGCGGCATCAAGATGGCCGAACAAGCTTGTGAGACTTATGGCTATAAGCCCAATCCTAAGTTCCATAAGATTTTCACAGAATATCATAAGACCCACAATCAAGGGGTCTACGATGCCTATACACCTGAAATGCGTCTGGCTCGTAAAAACAAAATTATTACGGGTTTGCCAGACACTTACGGCCGCGGACGTATCGTCGGCGACTACCGCCGTGTGGCCCTCTACGGTATTGACTTCCTAATTGCAAAGAAAAAGGAAGATATGTCCTATTGCGGCTGCGGCACCATGACCGATGACATCATCCGTCAGCGTGAAGAAATCACCGATCAAATCCGAGCCCTTATGCAAATGAAGGAAATGGCTGCCGACTATGGCTTTGACATTTCCGGTCCGGCTAAAAATGCAAGAGAAGCCGTACAGTGGCTCTATTTCGGTTATTTGGCAGCCATTAAGACGCAAAACGGTGCGGCCATGTCCGTCGGCCGTATCTCCACTTTCCTGGATATTTACATCCAGCGTGATTTGGCCGAAGGTACTTTGACTGAATCCGAAGCACAGGAATTAATCGATCACCTTGTGTTGAAATTCCGCATGGTGAAGTTCGCCCGTATTCCGTCTTATAACCAGCTTTTCTCAGGCGACCCGGTATGGGCTACGCTCGAAGTCGCCGGTCTTGGCATGGACGGCCGCTCGATGGTCACCAAAAATGACTTCCGTTTCCTGCATACGCTCGAAAACATGGGGCCGTCTCCTGAGCCGAACCTCACGATTCTTTACACGCGTCATTTGCCCAAAGCCTTCCGCGACTATGCGGCTAAGATCTCCATCAATACGTCTTCTGTTCAATACGAAAACGATGACGTGATGCGTCCGATCTGGGGCGATGACTACTCCATCTGCTGCTGCGTCTCGGCCACTGAAACCGGTAAAGAAATGCAGTTTTTCGGCGCCCGTGCGAATTTAGCCAAGTGCATGCTCTACGCTATTAACGGCGGCGTTGACGAACAAACCCTCATGCAGGTAGGTCCTGAATTGCGTCCGATTACTTCCGAGTACCTTGATTACGATGAGGTGATGGAACGCTTTGACAAAATGATGGATTGGTTGGCAGGTCTTTATGTCAACACCCTCAACCTTATCCATTACATGCACGATAAGTACTACTACGAAGCGGCGGAATTAGCCTTAATTGACACCAACGTTCGTCGTACCTTTGCTACCGGTATCGCAGGTTTTTCTCACGTTGTCGACTCGCTTTGCGCCATTAAGTACGCCAAGGTAAAGACTGTGCGCAATGATGAGGGCGTTGTCATCGGCTATGAAACAGAAGGGGATTTCCCGCGTTATGGCAATGACGACGACCGTGCCGACAGCATTGCCGTGTGGCTTTTGAAGACCTTTATGAAGAAGCTTCGCAAGTTCCACACTTATCGCAACTCGGAACCGACCACTTCCATTTTGACGATTACTTCCAACGTCGTGTACGGTAAAGCAACCGGTGATCTGCCCGACGGTCGTAAGTCAGGCGAACCGCTCTCGCCGGGTGCCAACCCGAGCTACGGTGCCGAGCAAACCGGTCTTCTGGCTTCATTGAACTCTGTTGCGAAGCTGCCGTATGAATATGCCTTGGACGGCATTTCCAATACGCAGACCATCAGCCCCGATGCTTTGGGGCACTCGCTCGAAGAACGTGTCAGCAACCTGGTTCGTGTGATGGACGGCTATTTTGCCCGCGGTGCACATCACCTCAATGTCAACATTTTCGGTACCGAAAAATTGATTGATGCGATGGAACACCCCGAAAAACCGGAGTACGCCAATTTCACCATTCGAGTTTCCGGTTATGCGGTTAAGTTCATTGACCTTACCCGCGAACAGCAACTTGACGTGATTTCACGTACCTGCCACAAATCAATGTAATTGACTGACTGCACGCGCCTTCGATAGCCTTTTGAGGCATCGAAGGCGTGTTATTTTTGGGGAATATCCGATATGGCAATGGCTAATGTCCACTCCTATGAAACCTTTGGCTCTGTCGACGGTCCGGGTGTGCGCTTTGTCCTTTTTTTGCAGGGCTGCAAAATGCGCTGTCAGTACTGCCACAATCCTGATACGTGGAAATTAGGGATCGGCGAGGAAAAAAGCGCGCGTGAAATTCTCGATTTTGCCTTGCGCTATCAGTCATATTGGGGCGATGAAGGCGGCATTACCGTAAGCGGCGGAGAACCTTTACTGCAAATTGATTTTCTGCTCGAATTTTTTAAGCTGGCAAAAGCCGAAGGGGTTCATACAACCATCGATACTGCCGGCTGGCCCTTTACTCACAAGGAGCCCTTCTTTTCTAAATTTAAAGAGTTGATGGACTACACCGATCTTGTGATGCTGGACCTCAAGCACATCGATGATGACAAGCACAGAGTGCTGACCAAGCAGTCTAACACAACGATCCTCGACTGTGCCCGCTATCTTGATGAAATCCATAAGGACGTCTGGATTCGCCACGTTTTAGTCCCCGGTCACACCGATGATGATCAGGCCCTTCAACGCTTGTCAGACTTCATTTCAACACTTCACAACGTTCGTCGCGTTGAAGTCTTGCCGTACCACTCTTTCGGCATGTATAAGTGGCAGGAATTAGGTTTGAAATACGAATTGACTGACGTCACTGCTCCAACGGCAGAAAGAATTGCCAATGCAGAGAAAATTCTCAAAGTAACCTCTTATCACTAAAAGCAAACGGGACCGAAATGGTCCCGTCTGTTTCTTAAGTACGAAAATCAATCATTAAATTTGATAGCCTGCCTTACGGGCAAAACGCACCGTCGCATCCAAAAAGCCCTGTTTAGATCCGCAATCGTAGCGAATGCCGTCAAAGCGATGCGAGTAGGTCATGCCGAGATCCAACTGACTGGCAATAGCGTCGGTTAATTGAATTTCTCCTCCCACACCCTTTTGAACTTTCTTTAAGCGTTCAAAGATTTCCGGTTCCAACACATAGCGGCCGATCACAGCCAAAGTAGAAGGCGCATGATCAGGGTCGGGTTTTTCGACCATTTCATGCACGCGGCTCGTTGTCGCGAGGCTATCCTCTACGCCCACAATACCGTACTTTTTGGTATCGGCTTTAGGCACGTCCTGAACAGCCAGAATATTGCCGCCGCCCACTTCTTTACGCGCTTGGATTAACTGTCCGATCGCTGCCTGCTGAGCATCAATTAAGTCGTCTGCCAACATCACGGCAAAAGGTTCATCTCCCACAACAGGTTCAGCACAAAGAACCGCATGTCCTAATCCGAGCGGTTCAGGCTGACGGATATAAATAAACGTGACACCCATAGGAGCAATGGAACGAACGGTTTGCAACAGTTCCGTTTTACCTTTTTCAATCAGCTCTTTTTCCAACATGGGGGCCTTATCGAAATGATCTTCGATGGCTCGTTTGTAGCGCCCCGTAATAAAGATCATTTCCGTAATACCGGCGGCATAAGCTTCTTCAACTGCGTACTGAATCAAGGGCTTATCGACCACGGGAAGCATTTCTTTGGGCATAGCTTTCGTAGCCGGCAAAAATCGAGTACCTAATCCGGCAACCGGAAATACAACTTTTCTAACGTCTTTCATAATGATGTGATTAAAGAATTAAAATGCGACTTCGTTAAGTATATCGAATATCTTTTTGGCTCTGCCGCGAACTTTAGGATTAACACTCATGCAAAGTTCTCAAAATGTAACCGTTATCGGTGATGTACACGGCTGTTTACCGACTCTGTCAAAACTGATGGAACTCATCCCTGCCGACTCCCCCCTCATCTTTATCGGGGACATTATTAACCGCGGGCCGGCTTCCTTAGAGACTTTGCGGCTTGTTCGATCAATGGGAGAGCGCGCTACCCTTATTCTAGGCAATCACGAAATGCATCTGCTTGCTACGGCAGCTGGTGCCGGGAAACCCAACAGAAGAGATACGATAGAAGAGATTTTAAATGCGCCGGATGCCTCGGAATTAATTGACTGGGTTCGACACCAATATTTACTTTTCGAGTGGAAGGATTACACATTTGTTCATGCCGCCATTGACCCGGCCTGGTCACTGAAAAAAGCCCGAAATTTAGCCAAAGAAGTCCAAGACGAACTTCGAAGCGATCACTGGAAGGACTACCTGCAGGAGATGTACGGTAAAGATCTGTGGGATAACAATTTGAGTGGAGCAGCCCGCATGAGGGCGATTCTCAACGGCTTTACGCGCATTCGATTCGTGGATAAAAAAGGAGTCCCCGACTACAAAGTAAAAGATGCTCCAGGACAAACACCCAAACATTTAATGCCCTGGTTTGAGTGTCCCTGCCGAAAAACACAAGACGACAATATTGTGTTCGGTCATTGGTCTACATTGGGGCTGGTCAATCGCAAGCACGTCATTGCACTCGATACAGGATGCGTATGGGGCGGAGCACTCAGCGCGATTGAATTGCCACAAAGAAAAGTGCTCCAGGTCAAAGCGCCCCAATACTGCGATCCTTTTGGATAATAGGATCTTTAAGCCACTTTTTGCTCACTGCCCACAGCGTCACAGTGATGATGCAAGCCTTCTGGCTGATTCTGCATCGGGTTAGGCACGCCCATCGCCTGACTCATGGATGCAGCCGCCTCCTGGGCAACCTCATGACGAGTCTTTCCCGTGACATCAATGATCGGCAACACTTTAAGCGTGACCGCTAAGCCCGGCGTGGAGCAAATCGTCCAGAGACAATCAAAAACCGAAATATTGGCGTAGGAGGCTTTCGTTGTCTTTTGACCGTTTTCGGTATAACAGATTGCAACCGGCTGAACGGGCGTCCCGGAGAGGACTGCCGGTTCAATTAAATTAGCTTTAAGCGGCAAGAGTGATACACCGATGCTCGTTTTACCTTCCGGAAAAAGCATGACGGTTTGCTTTTGCATCAACGCCGCACTGATCTGTTCGTTCACCGCAATAATGGAGCGGTGATTTTTCCGCTCAATAAAAAGCGTATCAACACCTTTGGCAATACGCCCGAAAACAGGCCAGCCTGCTATTTCGCTTTTAGCGATAAAACGCCCGGGCTTTAGGGCATTGAGCGCAAAAATATCCACAAAGGAAATATGGTTGGCAACCATCAGACAGGACTGCTCATACACCTCACCCTGCACGGTGTATTTCATTCCGATTAAATCAATAAAAGTTCGTGCCCAACTTCGAATAATCTTTCGCTTGGCCTCGGGCTTAACCCACTGCAAATAAAAAAGGACCAATAAGATGCAGGCCAACGCAAAAAACAAAGCACAAACAAAACGGTAACAGCCGACGACTTTATTCATAAACTATCTGAGATTCGTTGAAAAATTGCTGCAGAATAATACACGCTGCCTCATCGTCTATAAAATCAGCCGCACTTTCTACCACTGCAGAGGAGTAGCGTTCATCGACCCGGTGAACGGGTAGATGAAAGCGGCCTTCAAGCTGCCGGGCAAAGCGTTCACAGCGTTGCGTCATTTCGTGTGCCGTTCCGTCCGGATGACGGGGAACACCTATTACTAAAGCGACCGGAGCCCACTCATCAATAATAGCCTTTACGCCTTTCCATCTAACGTCGTTCGTTCTGGAATCCAAAATTTTATAAGGGCGGGCCTCTCGCGTGAGCGTATTGCCGAGCGCCACTCCGATTCGTTTTTCTCCGTAATCAAATCCAACTACTACACCGTCAGTCATGCATGCCCCGCTTCATTTCCCCAAGCTTCAAGCGTTGAGAGATCAATTCCAAGCAGTTTCAGTGCTTTTTCATAACGCTCATCCAGCGGTGTATCAAAGATAATAGATTCATCTGCTGGGGCTATAAGCCAACCGCTTACCGCCAACTCAGATTCCAATTGCCCGTCACTCCAGCCGCTGTAGCCCAATGAAAGCAAAAACTTTTCCGGAGCATCCTGATTGACAGCCAACGCCTCCAACACATCCCTGGAGGTTGATAAATAAATCCCTTCGGTGACCTGCATGGTGGAGTGATATTTTTTGTTGGCCGTGTGAAGAACAAAGCCGCGCTCGACCTGCACCGGTCCTCCGTCATAAAGGTAATAATCCTTCAAAGCAGGATTTTTGTTTTCAATACCGATTCTCTCAAGCAAAGATTCCACACTTAAATGAATCGGTCGATTGATGACAATCCCCATTGCACCGCTTTTCGTGTGCTCACAAATGTAGACGACGGTTCCCTCAAACGTCGGATCCTTCATATTGGGAGCCGCTATCAGAAAGTGATTTTTATATGAAACAAATTCCGCCATCATTTCATCCACAATGTTGCTCAGACGAATATTTTCACACATCGCAAAGGTGTGCGCTATGATGAAAGCAATTTTTTTCAGAGGTCAATCATGGTTGAAAATGTTTTAAATAAACTCATCGATTTATTCGAAAAAGGACAAGCTCGATTTCGCGTACTTAAACACGCAGAGGCAGGACAATCAAGCCAGTCGGTTGCTGAGATTCGAGGCACAGAATTAGGTCAGGGAGCCAAGGCACTGGTCTGTCATGTAAAAGGCAATGGTCTGAAGCTATATGTTTTGGCGGTTTTGCCTGCCGATAAACAGGCCGATCTCAGTAAACTCGCTGTCGCTTTGGGCGCCCGCAGAGCCTCTTTGGCAAGCCCCGATGAAGTAATGGAATTGACCGGCTGTATTTTCGGTGCAGTCCCGCCGGTGAGCTTTCACCCTGATCTCAAATTGGTCGCAGATCCCAGTCTTTATGAACGCTACGAAGAACTCGCCTTTAATGCAGGCCTTCGCGACCACTCGATCATCATCAATACCGAAGACTACAAGCGCATCGTTCACCCCGAGCTGATCGAGTTCTTGAAAGAGAACCAACCCACTGCTTAACCATTTGATGCTTCTGGGTTTTTGGCGTTAACCCTGACTTTCCAAGTCAGCTAAAAAGGTCTATCATGGCGACTTTCTTTTTAGCTGACTTTTTGTTTGCCATGATTGACTACGGCACAGTTTTGCAAGCAGCCCTCACCCCGATTACTTTAATTTCAGGTGTAGGACTTTTACTGGTCTCAATGACCAATCGCTATAACCACTCCACAGACCGCCTGCGGCAACTTTTACGTGAAAGTGACGCTATCAAACCGCGAAAAGATGCGGATCTCGATCACGCTATTGAATTAATCTTTTTACGGGTTCGCCTGCTGCGTAAAGCCATCATGCTCATTGTGCTTTCAGGTATGTTCAGCGCCTTACTTGTGTTAATGAGCATCTTTGAAATTGCTATGGGTGATGACCTGATGGTGCTTAAATCCATTTTGCTTCTCATCGCTATTGCAATGGTTGTGATTTCCACTCTGATTTTTGCCAAAGAAGTCAGCACTTCAATGAAAGCGCTGGGTTTAAGCGTGCACCACTAAGGAGACAAACATGGTCGAATATCATCAGATGCTTGCCACGTCACTGCCTCCGGTGACCTTAATTTCAGGCGTCGGTCTTTTGCTTTTGGCGATGACCGCACGCTATAACCATTCAACAAACCGTGTACGTCAGCTTCTTCGAGAGCGCAATTCCATTGCTCCCCGTGAAGACAGTGATCTCAATCACGAAATTGATTTGATTTTTGAGCGTGCTTCTCTTTTAAGAAAATCCATTCTGACCGTTGTCCTTTCGGCAACTTTCAGCGGTCTTCAGGTTTTGGCAGGCATCATTGAGTGCCTCTTGATGCTTAACCTTGACTATTTAAAGCTCGGCGCTCTGATCGTCTCAATCGGCTTTTTGCTGATGTCAACCATCTACTTTGTCAGAGAAGTTTCTCTTTCAACAAAAGCCATTGGTTTGA
>UMHC01060615.1_pt1 | contig 88075 bp, 69 predicted proteins | sample 1965381 | NCBI WGS metagenome assembly UMHC01 (sample SAMEA4836083, study PRJEB28245) | human gut metagenome | biome: gut microbiome; material: fecal sample | place: Denmark | collected 2008 | reverse complement strand
ACCCTCAGTCAGGGGCACTGGAATTTATAGTTCGCCCCTAATCCAGATTAAATCAAACGGCGTAGGAGCAATTACTCAGAAATTGCTTAGTCAATCATTGTTTACTTAAGGTCTTTGCTAATTTCTTCAAATTCATACAATCGAACCTAGGTGTCGCTTTCCGTCGTCTCGGCACGGCTTTTTTCAAGCTCTACGACCCGCTGAGGCACCAGGAATAAAGAGACGGAAACGGTGCGGGAGACACGCATCGGAACACCGCATATACGATAAGAAACAGGAGAAGAAGATGGCAGACGTCAAACTTCCTCACATTTCCAGACGCGCTCTGCTGGGCGCGGCCGGGGCCACTGCTGCAACTTCCTCAATGGGCTGGGCGGCGGTCAAGAAAGAGGTAGAGACTCTCAAGAAAAAAGGCTGGAAGGCCTATCCGGTCGGTTGCTGCATGTGCGGCGCCCGCTGCGGCATGCTTGCCATGCACAAGGAAGGAGAGAAGCCCTCGCGTGCAAGCATTCGCATCCTTCCCAATCCCGATCATCCCCAGCGCGGCTATTGCGGCCGCGGCGCGTCCGCGCTCTGGGCATGGGATCATCCGATGCGCATCCGCAAACCCTTAAAGCGAAAGGGCGAGCGCGGCAGCGGTGAGTTCGAAGAAATTTCTTGGGATCAGGCGCTCAACGAAATCGCAGCCAAACTCAAGGCCATCATCGCCAAGGACGGCGAACAGAGTGTGGTTCTCACGAGTCACAATTTCACGGCCTATCAGAACTGGTTTGCGCCTGCCTTCGGCACGCCCAATGTGATCAATCACTCGGCAACCTGCAACTCGGCTTCCACGTTTGCGCGTCGCCTCATTTTCGGTCCGACTTTCTCGGGTTTGGGAAAAGTTGAGCCCGATTACCTCAACGTTCGTTATCTGCTTCTCGTGGGGCGTACTCTGAACTGCGCCATGGGTGTGTTCTCGACGGCTGCACAGGCGCGTGAAAACGGCGCTCGCCTGGTGTTCGTTGACCCGCGCATGCCCGAAGGTGCACTGGGCGAATCCGAATGGATTCCGATCAAGCCCGGTACCGACGCCGCTTTCCTGCACGGTCTGATTTTCGTAGGCTTGCGTGAAAACCTCTGCAATCTGGAATGGATGCGCAAGTGGACGAATTCTCCGTGTCTCGTGACGGATGACTACACGCCGATTACCGAAGACATGGTCAAGCAAGGCGGCCGCAAGCGCTACTTTGCCGTCATTGACGAACACACCGGCAACATCGCCTTCCAAGGTCCCAAGCTCAACGAAAAGGGACAGCCGATCGGCTTTGACGAATCGCCCGACGTACTGCCCGCCATGGATTGGCACGGCGAAGTGAACCTTGCCGACGGCAAGCGCGTGCATGCCCGTACCGTGTTCGTTGCCTTCAAGGAAGCCAACGCCAAGTACACGCCCGAATTTGTCGCCAAGCAAACCGGCATCCCGGCCAAGCGAATCATCGAAACGGCTCGCGACTTCTTTAATCTCGGCGGCGTGTGCGACGACGGCTGGTATTCGTCTCGCAACGGCAATGACGTCGAAGCCTACGAGTTGATGAGCCTCATCAATCTCTTTACCGGTCAGATGGACCGCAAGGGCGGCTTTATCGTTACGCAGGGTGCCGGTGTGGGCGGCCCGGGCGTCAAGAAGGCCGGCACAAAGTGCACGGGACCGACTGGCGTCACCTGGGAAGTCAAACCGGGCAAGCCCATGGACAAGCTCTTTTATCCTGAAGGCATCGGTACGCTGTGGCCTGCACTTGAAGCGGCCAAGACCGGTAAGCCCTATCCGGTGCGCGCGCTCATTATGACTGGCTGCTCGATGTTCCATCGCGAAGCCAACTCCGCGCGTCTCATCGAAGGCTTCAAGGCCATGGAACTTATCGTGAGTCAGGATATCCTGCCGCAGGAATCCAACGACTGGGCCGATTATGTTCTGCCGAGTACATTCTTCCTGGAAAACCATGAATACATGGGCGTGAATTACGCTCGCGACGGCTGGGCGCACAAGTCCGACGCCATGATCGATCCGCCCGAAGGCGTTGAAGCGCGCCACGACATCTGGCAGTTCTGTGAAATTCTTCGCCGCATTGATCCGGCCTTGGCCGCTCGTTTGGGCTACAACGAAGAAATCAAGGATCGCGCCGGTTGGAAGAAGTGGTTCAACGAACAGCTCGTGGACGGAGCTTGGAAGAAGTTCATTGCTAACAAGAACAAGGCCAAGCCCGGTGAGGGCGATCGTATTGCCAAGGAAGTCGAAGAAAAGGGCTTTGCTCTGGTCAACGCCAAGAAGTATGACCAGACGCCTTACAAGACTCCGTTTACGACGCCGACAGGCAAGGGCGAAATCATCAGCTTCTACGCGGTGTACCAACCTTCGGCTAAGAACACCAGTCCGATGCCGGAATATCAGCCGACGAAGGCTTACACGCATCCGAAGGCCGACAACGAATTCATCATTGCTTCGGGTAAAGACTCCGCTTCGTGCTGCGGCGTGACGCTCTTTACGTATCCGACTCGCTTTACGGGCGATCGTACGATCTGGATGAATCCGATTGACGCCGCGCGTTTGGGCATCAATCAGGGTGACACGATCGAACTCGAAGGCCTCGATTTGCCTGTGAAGGGACGTGCTCAGGTGACGGTTACCAACCGCGTGATCGCTGGCTCTCTCTTTGCTTACGGCTTCTCGGGCGGCGTTCGCACCAAGAAGCTCCTTCCGGAATACGAATGGGTTCGCGAAGGCGTCAACACCAACTGGTTTGCCACCGGCAAGAGCCAGGCGGATTGCGGCAACATGAGCAATAACGTCACTGTTCGCATCAAGCGCGTGTAAGGAGTCAAAAGATGGCGAAAAAACAACTTGCGCATCTTTTTGATGCGACGAAATGTATCGGCTGCCAAGCTTGCATCGTGAGCTGCGTCGAAACAAATTATCCTGAAATGGTCGGCCGTCATATCGAAGGCAAGAACTGGCTGGCTTCCAACATCCGTCGCTACACGGCCAATCTGGCCAAGCGTCCGGTGCAGCTTCTCGTGCAGTGCCAGCACTGCTCGGAAGCACCCTGTGTGGAAACCTGCCCGTTCGGTGCTAACTACTACGATGAGAACGGTCTGGTTCGCAATGATCCGAAGCGTTGCATCGGCTGTAACTACTGCATCGCATCGTGCCCCTACGACGCGCGTTGGTCGCACCCGATTACGGGACTGCCCTCCAAGTGCATGGGTAGCGGCTGTCTGGAGCGCATCGAAGACGGACTGCAGCCGGCCTGCGTGAGCGTTTGCCCGGTTAGCGCACGCCTTTTCGGTGATGTCAACGATCCGGAAAGCGACATTTCTCAGAAGATTCGCGTTGCCAAGACGCAGAAGCTTCTTGAAAGTCACGGAACGAAACCTAACTTCTTCGTGGTGGTGCAGAAATGATGGAATTCACAAATCTCACGATGCAGCTTCAATCCGCGAATTGGGGTTGGTCGATTGCATTCTTCCTTTGGTTCATCGGCTTGTCCGGCATGGGGATGTTCCTCAACGGCTGGGTGCGCGAAAAGGCGCTTGTGTACCTGTGCGCCGTAGCGAGCATCCTCGGTACGCTGTTGGTGGTGAGTCACTTGGCTCGCCTCACGAATCTGCCTGCAGCGGCGTTCTACGCGCTCACGAGCGGCAGCTTCAACTTCGGCAGCTGGATGATGATCGGCATGGTGCTGCTCACGTTGCAGTGCTGCGCAACAGTGTTTTACGCTCTGTCTCTGGCCGGTGTGTTCAAGAGCTGCGAAGACTTCGTGCTGAGCAACTTCTTTAACCACATCACGATGGCACTGGGTGTCATTGTTACGATCTACTCGGGCTTTCTGCTTACGCAAGCCGTTGGTGTCACGCTCTGGAACACCGCTTTGATTCCTTTGCTGTGGATCATGTCCGGTATGGCCTCGGCCATCAGTTCCATCGAACTGATGATGGTCTCGGGAAAGATTCCGGCACACAAAGTGCTCTGGAGTCGCCGTACGGCTCTGTGGACAGAAGCGGCGGAACTTTTCACGATCTTTGCCTTTGTGCACGTGGCTTTGAGTTCGTCGTCGGCAGCCGCCCGCGTCGGTGCCGAGTCTCTGATCGATGGCCCGTATTCGATGATGTTCTGGTTGGGCGTCATTCTCTTCGGTTCGATCGTGCCGTTGTCGATTAACCTGATTACCCGCAAGCATGTTGCATTGGCCATTTCGGCTGTGCTCGGCCTGGCCGGCGCCCTGATGCTGCGTGCGAGCGTGCTCTTTGCGGGGTATTACGAGCCGATCTTGTTCTAATAACGACATCTGCCATATGCCGGGAGTCCCGGAGCCTGGGTCCGGGTGAGTCTCTCTTAGCTCCCGGCACCCTTTACGGCAGACTGCTGAACTGATGATTCAGGGAAGGCAGTCTGCCTTTTTTGCATTTGGAATTCGATCAGGAAAAGTCGAACGGCCGCTTAAGCTGGGCGGTTAGGCTGCGCTTTTTTTGTTCCGTCCTGATGAGTTCGAGGTAGGCCTGCCGATGGAGAAATCGCAGACGCATGAGGTCGTTGCTGTCAACAGGCAGATCATAGAGCTTGTCGACAACGACCGTGAGTTGCGAGGTGAATGTTTTCCAATGCGCCAGAATCTTGGGAGTGTCCAAGTCTTTGTACTCGTACAAATGCAGGAAGGGTGACAATTTGCATGCCACTGCAGGTAACGGCTTGATGCGCTTTGGCGACACAAATGGCCAGCAGAAACTGGTGAGAGCCTGCTGAAGGATCACGGGTGAAAGCGGACGGCCGTTGGCATTGAAGCAAGTTCAAAGCGCGAAATGCGCGCACTGCCTGCCGACGCCGGACGACAGCGTCAAGCTCAAGAATGTTTGAGTCGGCGGAACTCAGCTCACGATCGGCTTGATGCGCTTTGCAAGCTTCGGAAAGTCTTTGCACCATTCGAGCTTTGTTGCATTATCCATGTGCAAATGACCGCCATCGCCGAGAACCGGACCTCGCCGAATGGGAACGGTGCCAAAAAGCGCTTCCGAGATAACGGATAGCGGAGGCGGCAGTTCAGGCTGAGCCTTAGGAGCGGTAGTCACCGCGCGTTTCCGGATGCACAATGTACACACAACCGTTCTTGACGACGCATAACGTGCCATAGAACTTGCTTAAGAGCGGAGAAAGCGAAGGCTGGTATTGCGCAAACCCAAGAACGGTTTTTTCTTTGGCTTTCAGAAACTCGATCAACGTCAGATAGTCGGTGTCGGCTGAGGCAATGGCGACGATGTCGTCATTCTGCATTTCGTCGAACACAGCCAACATCAGGCGAAAATCCGTGACGTTTTTGCCTTTGATAAACGGTGTGAACTTGTGGACGGTAAGGCAGAAATTGACCGCGATTGTGTTCCAAGTCTGGATATTGGCTTCTTTTCCGAAGGCGGCTTTGGATCGGATTATTTAGCTAGCTATATAAAATGGCAAAAAATGACTGAAGAGAGCTTTTGAAAAAATCCGGGAAAAGGCAACTGGAGCTACTTGGGTTTCCGTTCGGCGATCAGTTTTTTCAGAAGCCCGACAAGCAACAGTTGTTCAGCTTGAGTCAGGGCTTCGGAAAAAGCCAGAACTTTGCGGTAGTGTTCCGGAAGCACTGAGGCGAGAACCTGTTCACCCCGAGCGGTGATGCGGACCATCACGGCACGGCGATCCAGCGTGCTGGAGTTGCGTTCGACCAGAGGTTGGGCCTCTTTGAGCATGCGGGAGATCATGATGGAGGTGGTTGCATCCGTCACGCCGAGGTGTTGCGCGAGCATGCCGATGGACATTTCGCCGCCTGCGTCCTTGAGTGTCATCAGAAGGGAAAGCTTGCCTTCCGAAAGACGAGCCGTGTCCTGCAGGGGGCGATAGATTTCTTCGCGTGCGATATCGGCGGCACAGGTCAGATGCAACAGAAGATCAACAGCGGACAGATTCTCTTGGCCGGCAGTTTGCGGATTGGTGCGCAAAAGACGTTGACGTGGTTTCATATCGTTTCTCAAAGTTTTGCCGACTAATTGTAGACCTCTTTTTGGAAAGACAAGCCCTTAACTGAGGGGCAATTCGTTTTAGGAAAAGATGGAAAGCGTTTCACTGTCGGTGTAACTCTGATTTCGACAGCGTTTTGCGGCGTTAGAATCGACGAGCATCGGAAGGAGGCGATGGTGAAGCTCTCAGACTCGGCGCAGGGGGTGCTTTATGCGACTGCCGCCTATGTGTGGTGGGGGTTCCTACCTTTGTTTTGGGCGATCTTTGATCCGGTCGGTAACGGCTGGGAGGTTATTGCGCACCGCATATTCTGGACGGGCGTGCTGTTGACGGTTTGGATTGCCATTGCGGTCGGATGGGCACGTTTCGATGATTTCGTCAGAACAATCCGGCAATCACATCGACAAACCGTTTTGCTTTTGTGCGCGGCCGTCGTTTCAGCATTGAATTTCTGGGTCAATGTGGCAGGTGTCATTGCCGGACACGTGGTGGAGCTTGGCATCGGTACGTTTCTGACGCCGCTTCTGACCATTGCTTTGGGAATTGTTTTTTTCCGTGAACGGCCGCCTTTGCTCACGTGGATTGCCATTGCAGCAGCGTTGGCCGGTGTAGCGGTCATGATTGTTCAGTTCGGCCACTTTCCTTTCTATGCGTTGATGGTTTCGTCAACGTGGGCGGCATACGGAGCGCTGAAAAAAGCCTTGATGGTTGACGCCGTTTTGTCGCTTGCCGTTGAAACATTCCTGATGATGCCGCTGGCTGTCGGCTATGTCGCTTATTTGACGGCAATGGGAGCCTCACATTTTTCGCCGACGACCGATCCCGGGCTTGCCGCGGCCTTTGTTGCAACCGGCGTGATGGCGGCTGTTCCTCTGGTGGCTTTTACGATCGGTGCCATGCGTTTGTCGTTGAGCGTTTTGGGTTTTATCCAGTATCTGGCGCCGATTCTTATCGTGGCGCTCGGCGTTTTCGTCTTCGGCGAGCCGTTCGGAGCCAGGGAGATACTTCCGCTTTCCTTTATTTGGCTTGGCATCGCGGTCTTTTTGGCTGGCCAGGTTCGCGAACATAAAAACTCTTCACAATTGCGTGCGCGTTCTTAAGGTGTGCGAATGGTTAGATGCGCCATAATCAACGCAAGTCTTTGCAATCGGCAAAGATGCAGTGACCCAGTGGACTGAAAGGAGTTCTACCCATGACCAAACTCACTCGTCGCAGCGCTCTCGGCCTGGCTGCAGCCGCATTGGCGTTGAGCACCACGGCGGCTCAGGCAAAGCCCGCCAAAGTTCCCGAAGGCTGGGACGGCAAGAAGATGTATGAAACGATGACCAAGGACGGTGTGGGTTTCCGCTCGCCGACGCCGGCAAGCGTCAAGAAGACGGCGCATGTCTTTTTTGACACGCAGTGCCCGGACTGCATCCGTCTGATGGATCGCATCATGCCGTTGCAGGATCGCATCGCCGTGGTCTACTACCCGATCGCGTTGCTCAACCCGCATTGCGAACCGCAGGGTGCGTTGATTCTCGGCTCCAAGGATCCGTACGCGATGCTCATCAAGCATCACGAACATTTCCGTGACAAGGATTTCCGCGGCCTTCGCTATGAGGGTGCTGATCTGCCGTACGAACTGCGCAACAAGGTGTGGATCAACACCAAGCTGCACCGCCGCAGCGGCTGCCGTGCCGTTCCCTACGGCGTGTACCTCAATTCCAAGGGCGAATACGTGCCGTTCGATGAAAACCTGACCACGGACGAACTGGCCAAGATTTTCGAACTCTAATAGCGGTTCTTGTTGGAAAAAGTCAAGCGGCGCTCGCCTGAACCAAAGGTGTTGCGCCGTTTGTGTTTTTAGCACTCAAGGAGTTGACACATGCGTTTGCGTTCTCTGATTGTCGCCGTGCTTTCGGCGTTTCTCGGATTGATGGCCGCAGCCAACGCATTCGCGGCTGACAAGCGTTTTTACGATTCGCAGGGGCGTTATCAGGGCCGACAGGATGCAAGCGGTCGATACTACGACTCTCAAGGTCGGTATCAAGGAAAGGTGGACGCCAACGGACGTTATTACGACTCCCGGGGACGCTACCAAGGCAGGCAAGACGGCAACGGCCGCTACTATGACTCGCAAGGCCGCTACCAAGGCAAACAGGACGTTAGGGGGCGCTACTACGATTCGCAGGGACGCTACCAAGGGCGGCGCGATGCCAACGGCCGTTACTACGACTCGCAGGGCCGTTATCAGGGACGCGATAAGTAATCGGACGTTGCGATCAGAGGCCGGCTTTTTCTTCCTCCGTCCATTCGCAATAGGGTCTCTCAGATAAGGCCGAGTTGTAGTAGCGCGTCAGATGTGTGACTTCTTGTCCGATCCAGGGCGGCAGTTGCACGGTCTCGTTTTCCGAGGCGAGTTCCACTTCAGCGAGAACCAGACCTTCGTTTTCGCCGAAGAAACGATCGATTTCCCAGATCTTGCCCGCATACGCAACCTTGGTTCGGGTCTTTTCAATGAGCGGCTTGAGCGCCAGAGTGTCGAGCAGAACGGCCCCTTCATCGGTCGGGATGGCGTACTCGAACTCGGTGCGTACAGCCCCCTCATTGCGTCCCTTGATGGTGAGGAATGCTTTATCGCCCTTGATGCGCACGCGAACCGTGCGCTCGATGTCGCGCGACAGATAACCTTGACGGACCAGTTGGGGTGTTCCGAGCCGTTGCCATTCGTCGGATGTCACCAAAAATTTGCGTTCGATTTCCAAAGCCATTTTTCTGTCCTACTTTTTCTGTTCTTCCAAACGCTCGACGCCGGGCCCAGAGAGCTCGCTGCGGCCGCCCGAAACGGGGGTGACGTCAATCAGGGTGGTGATGCGTTCGCGCACTTCACCCACGTGCGAAATGATGCCGATCATCTTGCCCTCGCTTTGAAGCGCCGCGAGCGCATTCATGGCGTCTTCGAGCGTATCGGGGTCAAGCGATCCGAACCCTTCGTCCAAAAAGAGCGATTCGACGCGCACATTGCGGCTTGCCATCTCGGAGAGGCCCAGAGCAAGTGACAGACTCACCAGGAAGGATTCGCCGCCTGAAAGATTGTCCGCGCTGCGCTCGACGCCGCCCTGGAAGGTGTCTATCACGTTAAGCTTCAAAGGCTCTGTCGCGTCTTTCTTGAGAATGTAGCGTTGCGAAATCTTGGCCAAAGCTCGGTTGGCGTGATGAAGCAACGTCTCAAACGTCATTGATTGCACAAACGTGCGGTAGCGCTTGCCATCGGCCGATCCGATCAATGCGTTGAGCTGTGTCCACACGCCGAGCTTCTTTTCCTGCGATCGGATGGCTTCAAGTTTGTCGGCAAGGCGTTTTTTCTGTGCGTCGTCGGTCTCGATGAGCCCCTGCAGGCGCCCCTTGGCGACGGAAAGATTGTTCATTGTTTCGCGCAACGCGGCAATCTCGCCGAGCAGAGCCGCTAATTCAAGCGCCGGATCGATTTTGGCTGTCAGCAGTGCGATTTTTTCCTGAGCCAGTGCGGCACTCTTGGCAAGTTCCTCCGCACGGGCGTCCAGACGAGCGTACTTTTGATGGCGACTGTTGATTTCTTCGTCCGTGAGAAGCGCCGCAAGCCACAGGGTATCGTCGGCAAAGCCGGCGGCCCCACGTTCTTGAGCCCATGCCGATTGGGCCGCTAGCAGGGCGTTAGCATCAATCGCGATCTGTTTGTCGGCAGCCTCAAGCTGCCCTTTCGTGACATTGACGAGCTCTTTGAGGCGCAGTGCTTCTGCCGTTCGTTTTTCGGCAAGAGCAAGCGCCGTATCGCGGCGTTTTTTGAGTGCGGCTTCTTCGGCTTCGGGCGACTTGTTGCCGAACAGCCGGAAGCGCTCGGCGTGTTTATGTGAGCGCTCTTCTTGCAATGCGGCAATGGACTTTGCCAACTCCTCGCATTTGACTTCAAAGGCTTCCTGTTGCAGGCGTTGCTCTTTCTCGGTTGTTTTCAAAACGGCCGTTTGCTGTTCGATTGCCGACAGCCGCGTACGTTTGGCTTGATACGTCTCTACTTCCGATTGCAGGCGCATCGTCCACGTTTTGGCTTGCACGGCCGTGGTCGGAATTTTCAGTAGCCCCGTACAAACTGCGGTAAGTTGTATCTGAGCCGAGGTCAGACGTTGGGCGGCGTCCCGGCTTTCGGTTACGGCGCTCAGCAAAGCCGCTTGCGCTTGGGTGCGCTTGGCTTCGCACGTCTTGGCGGTCTGCGACTGTGCTTCGAGTTGCGCTTTAGCCCTTTCAAGTGCCTTCAAAAGTTTGTTGCGCTCGTCGTCGAGCGTCACGATTTGCTTGATCCGATCGGTGAGTGCGGAGGCTTTTTCAAGAGCCTCCAGCTGTGTGGCGCGAATGTCCGAAACAGGACCCTCTTCGATTGACCATTCGGTCGTCAGTTCGCGGATGGTCTGGGTTTCTAGCAGGAAAAGCGTTTGCAACTCATTGAGTGTCCCGCGTTCAGCCTTGATCGTACCGTCGAGTTTGGCAACTTCCCGGGCAAGCGAGGCAACGGTTGTTTGAGCGGCCTTCAAGTCCTTTCGGGTACGCTCGAGTTTGTGCGAGTCGTCCGAAAGAATCGCGGGCTGCGTTTCGGCATAAGGGTGATGCACGGCGCCGCACAGCGGGCAGGGCGAACCGTCGACAAGCTTGGCGCGCTCGTCGCTGAGACGTTCCACCAGAGAACGCATGGCGGAGGCTTGCTCCATCGCTTCCAAAGCAACAGTGAGCGATTCCGTCAGTTTGAGCTGCGTCTCGTAGCGCTGGCTGTGGGCGGCAAGGTCGGCTTCCAGTTCGAGCAAATGCTTCTTTTTGGCGTCGATTTGACGAGATTTTTCTTCTTTTGCTGCTAAATGCTGCAAAATTTTCTCTAAAGCCGATCTCAGAGCATCGACTTGCGCTTTGAGCTGTGTCCATTCCTGCAGGGTTCTGCCGGCGGCGCTTTCGTTGCGAGCGGCCTCAACACTCGAAAGCTTTTCCTGCAACGACTGGATATGCGCTTGTGTGGGTGCCAGAGCTTGTAACGCGGTATCGGTTGCTTGCGCAGCAGCTACAAGGTCGAAATTTGCTTTTTGCAGGGCTTGTTCGCGTTTTTCGCGGTTTGCGTCGGCATCGGCAAATTGCGTCAGAGCCATTGAAATTTCGGCTTGTTTGGCAAATAGGCGAGCAGGTCGGGAGTCGGGAGCTGTTTCGGCTTCCAGCTTGGCGGCTTCTTCGGCTAGCTTTTGAATTTCCGAGAGGGCCGCCTGTGTTGCGGCACGGCTCTTATCCAGACGCGTCGCTTCGCGTGTCCTTTCGTCGGTTTTCTCGTTGATTCGCTTGGCCAGTTCGGAGAGGGTCGCGTCAATCGTACGTACGACTTGCGTGACGGGCAAAAGTGCCTCGTAATCTTTGTTGAGCTGTTCGGCAGCTGCCTGCGCTTCCTGTAAAAGTCGCTGGGCCTCGGTAGCGTTTTTGTCAACGGTCACTAAAGAGTTCGATAGAGTTTCTCGCTGTTGCCTGCCGCTTTGTACGCGCGCTTGAGCATTTTGCAGCGTCGCGTAGGAGGGCTTGATTTTGAGCGCTCTGCGGGCCACTTCCGTAGCACGTCGCTCGTCTTGCAACGCATTGATCGTTTCTTTGACAGAAACCAGTTCCTTTTGCGTGGCGGCTAGCGTTTCAGCCGTGGTGTCACGCTCGCGCACGAGGTCGCGCATGCCCTCCTTGGTTTTGAGGGATTGTTCGACTTCTTCGATTCGAGTTTTGACGGAAGTTAGCTCTGAAAGGGTTTGCTGCCGTTCTTCGTCGGCCATCACGCCCACACCGCGCGCTTCGGATTGCAGATCGGCAAGAGCAGTGCTTTCGGTGCGGTAGCGTTCATAGACGGCCTGCGAAATTTGCGAATAGATTTCGGTGCCGGTGATGGCTTCCAGTGCGTTGGAACGCTCGTCTTCCTTGGCTTTCAGAAAAACCGAGAAGTTGCCTTGAGCCAACAGCGCCGAGCGCGTGAATTGACTGAACGTGAGTCCCGTGATTTCTTCAATTCGCTCGCTGAAGCGCTGCTTGTATTTGCCTTCCAGAATTTCCCAGTTGTTGATCTCATCGTTCCAGCGGCTCAGTTCAATGTTGGCGCTCTGCAGGCGACCATCGGCCTGATTGCGGGCTCGCCGTTGCGAATAAAGAGCGCGGTAGCGCACGCCTTTGGCAAGGAAGGTGACTTCGCTTTCCATGATCCCCGTGCCGCGCGTCATGGCTTCGTTGGTGCTGCCCGTCAGGTAACCCAGGCGTGGCGTACTGCCGTAAAGCGCAATGCAGATGGCGTCAAGCAGTGACGATTTGCCCGCGCCCGTAGGGCCGCAGATCGCAAATAGGCCGCCTGCGGCATACGCTGGATCTTCGAAATTGATTGACCAGTTTCCCTTGAGGGAGTTGATGTTTTGGACGCGTACCTTGAGGATTCTCATGCTGCGACTCCTTCGTTGCGCACGACTGCGAGAATCTCGTCGTAGGCCTCAATGAGTGCTTTTTTCTGTTCGGCAGTAAATGTCGTGCCGCAGGCTTCCTGCTTTTGCAGACACAGCTCAAACATTTTTTCGGGCGAGATTGCCTCGACGTCGCTCACGACGTCATCGACGGACAATTGCGCTTCGGCAACCGTGCGGCTTACAACACGCACCAGCGTGACGACGCTCTCTTGCACGGCGTCGCGACATTTGGCAGCGAGATCCGGAGCAAAGATACCCTCGGTGTGCAGCACTTCACAGAGAACCGGCTCTTGAGCCGCAACCAGTTTGCCGAGTTCTTCGAGGACGGATGCGGCGTCTCCCGTGATCTGCACCAAGGTGTCGAAAGCGGGAATAGGGACCGTACGAACCGTACAGGCTTTGCCCTGCGTTTCCACGATGCAGACGCTTTTGTCGGCTCTGCGCTCGGAAAAGTCCAGTGCCACGGGACTGCCGCTATAGCGACGCGTGTCGTCTCCGGCCAGGCGTTGCGCCTTGTGCAGGTGCCCAAGCGCCAGATAGTCGATCTCCGTCGGAAAGGCCGAGGCGGGAATGAGGCCGAGCGAACCGATGTAAAGATTGCGTTCGTTGTCGGACGGATCGCAGTTGGCGGCAAAAAGATGGCCGGTGGCGATATAGGGAATGTCGTTTTCGCCTCGCAGCTCGAGCGCGGTTTGCGTCACATGGCGATAGTGCTCTGCTGTTGCCGAGCGAATCTTTTCTTCTTTGTCCTGCTGTGTTTCGTTTTCGGTGCTTGTGCGCAGATCACGTTCGCGTAGATAGGGTACGGCCGCAACGACTGCCAGAGGTGTTCCGGCCGCATCGCGCAGCAGCACGACTTCGTCGGCCGGATCGGCCGTCGCCTGCCCGACGACGATGATGTTGAGCGCTTCGAGAAGAGTGTCGGGGGCGTTCAAAAGTGAAGGCGAGTCGTGATTGCCTCCGGTGACGATGACGTGACGACAGTCAGTGGACGTTGCCACAGACGCCAGAAACCGGTAGTAAGCCCGCTGCATGCGGTGCGAGGGGGTTGCGTTGTCGAAAACGTCGCCTGCGATGATCAGGCAGTCAATTGCCTCGGTGCGGATCGTTTCGGTGAGCCAGGTGAGAAATTTCTCGAAGGTTTCGTCTCGGTTGACGCCGTAGAGACTGCGGCCGAGATGCAAATCGGAAGTGTGAAGAAAACGCATGAAAGTCACAAGCCGGTCGAACAATGGCAATAGCGCACTATAGCCGTCTGATGCCAGACTCGCGACTTTTTTAACGCAGATTCTGCCACCACGGGCCGGTGTCGCGAGCCGGGTTGTCAATCGCAACGACTTGCCCGATCAGTGGCGTGGAAAGCGCAACGCCAAGAGCTTTTGCATTGGCAAGTGCCGCTTCCAACGGCGCCTTCCAAGTGTGGCGGCTCAGATCGAACTTGGCGTTGTGGCACGGCATGACAAAGCGGGGATGCAGTTCGGCAACGGCCGCTTTCCACGCAGGCGGCATCAGATGAATGCCGGCCCAGTCGGTGTTGTATTGGCCGTCCTCGACGATGGCAAAGTCAATGCGTCGAAAATCCGTGGCGATTTGGCGGAAATGGCGTCCGTAGCCACCGTCGCCCGAGAGGTACAACGTTACTCCGTCGAGATCCATCACAAAGCCCGCCCACAGCGTCGTATTGCGCTCGAGCGTTCGACCCGAGAAATGTTGGCTCGGCACGCAGGTGAGAGTTCCCTTGTGCGGCAGAGCGATTTTTTCGCCCCAGTCCATTTCCGTGATGCGCTCGGCTTCCCATCCCCAGTATTCGAGATGGGCTCCCACGCCGAGTGGGCAGACGACATGCGCCGTGCGATTCTTCAGGTCACGCATCGTGAGCATGTCCAGATGGTCGTAATGGTCGTGCGTGAGAATGAGCAGATTGAGCGCCGGAATGTCGCGGGGCTGATAGAGGTCGGCTCCTGCGAAAGGCTTGAAAAAGCCGCCCAATGGGAAACAGGCGTGCAGAGCGGGGTCGACGGCAATCGAGAGACCGGCAAGTTTCAGGTAAAAGCCTGAGTGTCCGAACCAAACCATTTGGCCGTCTGCTAGCGTAGAGAGATCGGTTTTGATTGAAGGAATGCGCTCAAGCGGACGACGCCCTGTCTTGTCTTCGGTGAGAAACCTCAGCATGCTCGAGGAGCGTTCCCGATCGATCGGATCGATGACCGGCATGAGGTTGTGAAACGTGCCGTTGCTGAAATGCGGCGAAGCTTGCATACGCTCCAAGCGAGCTCCGCTCGGCTTGGCTCCCAGCGCGGAAAATGCCCGCGAACTTTCCTGAACGGCGGCGCGCAAGGGGCCTGCGGCGGCAGCGGCCAGAAAAGCGGCGGAAGTCAAAATGGTACGGCGTTGCATGTTTTTGGGATCACAACCAACAAAATCTGCTTGTCGTACTTTACCTTGTCGAGAAGCTCGAAAGCAGCCCGCAAACGGAATTTGCACGGCTTGGGCAAAAAGCGGGTATTTGGGTACCTACGCTCGTTTTGCCTGTAGCGCCAAACGGATCAAGGTCAAAAAGCCCGGCGCCGAAGGCACCGGGCTTGGGGCTATGAGATTAGCCGTCGTGGCTTGGATCAGTAGTTGTAGCCTTCCTTGAGCCAGCGGGCGACGTCAAGCGCGCAGTAGGTGAGGATGCCGTCGGCGCCGGCACGCTTGCAGCAGATCATCGATTCCATCGTGATCTTCTTTTCGTCAATGCAACCGGCAGCGGCAGCGCACTTGATCATCGCGTATTCGCCGGAGACGTGATACACAAAGGTCGGTGCCTTGAATTCGTCCTTGACGCGGCGAACCACATCGAGATACGGCATACCGGGCTTGACCATGACCATATCGGCGCCTTCGGCCAGATCGAGACCCACTTCCCAGAGCGCTTCGTCGCTGTTGGCGGGATCCTGCTGATAAACGGCCTTGGTGGATTTGCCGAGGTTGCCCGAAGAGCCGACTGCATCGCGGAAGGGACCATAGAAGGCACTGGCGTACTTGGCCGAATAAGCCATGATGCGCGTGTGGATAAAGCCTTCTTCTTCCAACATCTTGCGGATGACGCCGATGCGGCCGTCCATCATGTCGGAGGGAGCCACAACGTCAGCGCCGGCCTGAGCCTGGGCGCGAACCTGACGCACGAGCATTTCAATGGTTTCGTCGTTGAGGATGTAGCCCGTTTCGTCGATGAGGCCGTCCTGACCGTGTGTGGTGTAGGGGTCAAGCGCCACATCGCACATGACGCCCAACTGCGGGTAGGCAGCCTTGATGGCCTTCACGGCACGCGGAATCAGACCGTCGGGATTGGCGGCTTCAACGCCGTCGGGAGTCTTCAGTTCATCGTCGATGTGCGGGAAAAGAGCCACCATCGGGATGCCGAGTTCAACCATTTCGCCGCAAAGCTTCAGGAGTTCGTCGATCGACAAACGGTTGACGCCGGGCATGGTGGGAACGGGCGTGACCTTGTGTTCGCCTTCCTGCACGAACACCGGCAGGATGAGGTCATTGGGCGTGAGAACGGTTTCACGCATCAGTCGACGAGAAAAATCGTCATGGCGCATGCGGCGCATACGCACGAAAGGATACTGTCCAAGGGTCTGCATTTTTCAAAAGTCCCCGTGAAAATAAAGAATGCTGAAAGGTTACGCCGACTGCGTGTCTGCCGACAGGCGCCCTTCCGGATCAATCCAGGTTAGAAGTCGTTGCTGAAGTTCTTCGACGCCTTCTTTTTTCAGTCCTGAGAAAAGCTGTACTTCCACATGATCGCCGAGCTGCTGAGCGCGGGCGCGGGCTTTGGCAAGCACCGTATTGCGTTCGGCGCGCTTGATCTGGTCGCACTTATTGATGAGCCAGAGCTGGCGCACGTGACTGCGTGACGAGAAAAAGTCAATGAGCCACTCGTCGGCCGGCATAAAGGGACGACGAGCGTCCATGACGATCACGATGCCGGTCAGCGACGGACGATCGGAAAGGTAACCGCCGATCAGTCGGCTCCAGGTTTCGCGGATTTCCGGAGCGGCCTTGGCGTAGCCGTAGCCCGGCAGATCCACCAGATGTGCAATCTGCTCGCGCTCCTTGCTGTCGGGAATTTTGCGAGAAAGCGTAAAGAAGTTGATGAGTTGCGTGCGGCCCGGTGTCTTGGACGCAAAAGCGAGGCGCCCTTGACGGGTGAGCACGTTGATGGTCGTGCTTTTGCCGGCGTTGGAGCGGCCGGCAAAGGCGATTTCAGGTAGGCCCGCGCCGGGCAGTTGGCTCACGGCGGCGGCCGAAGTCAGAAAACGTGCGGAGTCAAAAAGCGACATGGGTCACACCAAAAAGAAAGACAAAGAGATGTTAGAAAACAAAACTGAGAAAACCGTTAAGCCTTTTTGAGTTTCGGGATGTCGGCGTTGTCAATCGTGTCGATGAAGCCGCCGCCCAGGCAAACTTCGCCTTGATACAGCACAGCAGACTGTCCCGGGGTGGCGGCCCACTGCGGGACGGGGAACGAAAGGTCGATACTTTCGGCATCAACCGATGCGACCTCGCATGCGCCGTCGGGCGCACGATAGCGGGTTTTGACCGTCACGGGGGTGCCGGGTTCGGGAGCGTGTCCCGATACCCAACTTGTGCGCACCGCTTTGAGCGTATGCGTGTTGAGCCACGGGTGTTCATGCCCCTGCACGATCCAAAGCGTATTGGTGGCAAGATCCTTGCGGGCCACGAACCAGGGCTCTCCCGTGCCCTCGCGGCTGCCGCCCACGCCGATTCCCTTGCGTTGGCCGAGCGTATAAAAACTCAAGCCCACGTGTTCACCCACGATCTTGCCTGTATCGGTTCGAATCGGACCGGGATGCGTTGGAAGGTAACGTGAGAGAAATTCGCGGAAAGGCCGCTCGCCGATAAAGCAAATGCCGGTGGAATCCTTTTTGCCTGCAACCGACAAATCGAGCATGCGTGCGATTTCACGCACCTTGGTTTTCGGCAGTTCTCCCACGGGGAAAATGGCCTTTTCCAACTGCTTTTGATTGAGACGATGCAGGAAGTAGCTTTGATCCTTGCTGCCGTCGAGACCGCGCAGAAGCTCCACGCCGTTGTCGGTCTGACGCACGCGCGCATAGTGGCCGGTGGCAATCTTCTCGGCGCCCAATTCCATCGCATAGTCCAAAAAAGCGTTGAACTTGATTTCCGAATTGCACAGTACGTCCGGGTTGGGAGTGCGGCCGGCTTGGTACTCGCGCAGGAATTCGGAAAATACGCGTTCTTTGTATTCTTTGGCGAAGTTCACAGCCTCCAGATCAATGCCGATCTTTTCAGCCGCACTGGCCGCATCGAGAAAGTCCTGTCGACTCGAGCAATATTCGCTGTCATCGTCGTCTTCCCAGTTTTTCATGAATACGCCGGTGACGTCGTATCCCTGTTCCTTGAGAAGCCAGGCGCTCACGGCGCTGTCAACGCCGCCGCTCATGCCCAGTACCACTTTGACTGCCATCGCAAAAATCCTTGAAAAAAGGGAAGACAAAATGAAACTCGCGGCCCCAAACCCTCCGCCGACCTTGAGAAAAGCCGTTAACGGCGGGTTTGATGCCGCGATGTGCAAACGGGTGCCGCAATCTTGCGGCACCGTCAGATCATCTGAGATCGAATTTTAGTGGACAGTACCCACGAGCGGCTGCACATCGGCCTGCGTAGCGTGGCACAGCAGGCATTCGTGGCGCGAGGCAGACACGACGAGTTTGCCGTCGACCTTCGTCCAGTGGGTGGCAGGCATGGCGGTGGCTTCGCCCTTTACCTTAGCCGCGCCGATCTTTGCCTGATTGCCGTGGCACATGATGCAGGGGTTGTTTTCGCGCGTGATCTTGAAGTTGTTGATTGCGTGCGGAATCATCGCCGGCATGCCCATCTGAGTTTCACGGTAAAGTCCCGCGTTTTCGCCGTAGGCTTTCGGCGTCGGCGTTTCAAAGGGGCTCGTCTTTTCCAGACTCATCTTGTTGATGTCGACGGGCTGCTGCACGGCGCAGGCCGTGATGGCAACGCCTGCAGCGATGGAAAGGACGGCTGTCAAAATCAATTTTTTCATGGCTCACTCCAAAAATTCTCTACTCGTTGTTCGGTTCTGTTGCTTGCGGCTTGGCTTGAAAACGCGTGGCGAATCGAATGGCGTTTTCGGGGCACACTGCAGCACACCGACCGCAGTTGGTGCACTCGCCCGAGGCGATGAAGCCTCGTTGAGCCGCGAGCTTGAAATTGAGTACGTGGGCTTCGGGACACACGCGCAGACAATCGCCGCATTTGGTGCAGCGGTCGTTGTCAAAGATCGGCTTTACGACGCCAACCTTGCCGACGACGGACCAGAAGGCGCCGAGCGGACACAGATGACCGCACCAGCCGCGTTCAAGAAGCAGAAGATCCAGCGCAAAGACGCCCGTGACGGCCGCGATAAGTCCCGCTCCGACGCCCCAGATAAGTTCGCGCCACAGGAAGGCTTGAGGACTTACCCATTCAAAGGCAGCAGTGCCGGAGACGGCCGAAGCAAGCAGCGCTGCCGCGGCAAGCGCGTAGCGTGCGTGGCGAGACAGACGCAGGCTCGAGGCCGGGACGTTGAGCGACTTGCGCGCACCGTAGGCGGCGTCGGTGACGATGTTCATCGGGCAGACCCAGGCGCAAAACGCGCGACCGCCGGCAATCACGTAGATCGCCAGCACGATGAGTGCGCCTGTCACCATGGTGAGTTCCGGTTTGTGCCCGGCAAAAAGCTTTTGCAGGAGCGCAAACGGGTCTGACATGGGAACGGAGCCGGCAATGAGCGAACTTGTGAGCGTACCGTTTAAAAGCGGTTCGCCCAGTAGCGTCCAGCCCAGCCGAACAGTACCGATGAAAAGCGCGAGCACGGCTAGCTGCACGAAGCGGCGAGCCATACTGAGCGCCAACATGCGCGACTTGATTTTCTGCGGCGAAACCGCAGGTAAAGAGGTCTTTTGACTCATAGCAGCGGATCGTCCATGTTGTTGAGAAAATCAAGCCCGCCGGGCTCAGCCGGCGCAGTCGGCTTCTTGAGTTCGGGTTTGTCGGCCGGATTGCCCGGATGGTGCGGCTGATCCTCACGCCAACCCAGACGGTAGTGCTCGCCGATGCGGCCCAGGAACGTCTTTGGATCGATGATGTTGATGGCCGGAACCTGAGTCGGACACCCGTAGACGCACAAGCCGCAACCGGTGCAGTGATCGGGATCGATCACGGGCACGAACACGGCATGTTTGCTCAATTCGCGCGGATGGGGCTTTAAGAGTAGCGCCTCGTTTCGAAGCGGACAGTCGCGGTAGCAGACTTCGCAGCGCAGACCTTGCCAGCTCAAGCACGAGTTGGGGTCGATTGCGGCAATGCCCATGCGGGCCTTGCGGATCGAATCGAGCTTTCGGTCGAGCGCTCCCGACGGGCACACCTTGACGCAAGGGATGTCCTCGCACATGTAGCAGGGAATCTTCCGAGGCTCGAAGTAGGGGGTTCCGTAGGGAACCTTGGCTGCGAGCTTGGCAAGCTTGAGCGTGTCGTAGGGGCAGGCCTTGACGCACAGGCCGCAGCGGATGCATTTGTCATAGAAGGCATCGTCGGCGCCCGGTGGCAAAGGTTCAAAGCCCTTGGACTTAGCGGTTCCCACGAACGCCGTAAGACCGGCGCCTGCGGCAGCCGCTACGCCTGCGCCTTCCAAAAGAAGGCCGAGAGCCTGACGTCTTGTCGCTTTGATCGTCATCGTGTCAGTGAGGGTTTTCGTAAAAGCCTTGTTGTCCGAAGTTGTCTCCCGAAGCCGTCCTGCCGTGAACAAGACGGCTTCAGAGAGATAAGCGCGTGTGTCGAACTTGCCCGATTAGGCCTTCGTGACTCGAACCGCGGACTTCTTGAAGTCGGGTTCGGCCGAAATCGGGTCGGTTGCGTCAATGCAAAGCTTGTTGACCTGAACCGATTCGTCGAAGAAGGCCATCCAGACCGTGCCGCGCGGCATCTTCATGCGACCTTGTGTTTCAACAAGAGCCTTGATGCTGCCGCGGCGGCTGGTGATCTGTGCAACGTCGTTGCGCTTGAGCCCCCGCTTCTGAGCGTCGGTCGGGTGCATATAGAGCACGGCCGACGGAGCAGCGCGGTGCAGTTCGGGCACGCGACGGGTCATCGAGCCAGTGTGCCAGTGTTCCAGGATACGTCCCGTGCAAAGCATCAGGTCGTAGTTGGAATCAGGCTTTTCAACCGGTTCGGCAAACGGACGGAAGAAGATCTTCGCGCGGCCGGGCAAGGGCTTGGGCGTCTTGTCGGTGATGCCGTCCAAGTTGCCTTGAGGAATGGCCTTCATGAGCTTGCCGTAGAACTCGAAGTCGCCGTTTTTCACATACAGATCGTATTCGGCGTTGAAGCGGTACGTCGTGGGCTTGCCGTTGACAACCGGCCAGGTGAGACCGCGGATCTTCGGATCGAGATACGTGTCGAAGTCGGCCAGATCGTGACCGTCGCCGAGCGTGAACTGACGGTATTCGGTAAAGAGAGCCTTTTCCGGGAACCAATCGAGACCCAGAGCCTTTGCCGTGCAGCATTGTTTGCCCGGATACTTCGGATCGGGCCACGGGCACTGCTTGGTTTCGGGCATGCCGGCAAAGAGCACGTCAAAGAGGGAAGCATCCGGATTGATGCCCATTTCCTTGGCTTTGCCGAGCACGTCAGGCAGTGTCTTCTTGCCGCCGGCGACCTGCTTTTCGCCCCAACACTCGGAGATCTTGAAGCGTTTGGAGAATTCGAGCATGGTGGCCACGTCGCTCATGGCTTCGCCCACAGGTTCGACCATCTGAGCCCAACCCTGCGTACGGCGTTCGGCGTTGCCGTACAGACCCCACTTTTCGAAGATCATGGCGGTGGGAAGAATCAGGTCAGCAACCTTGGCCGAAAGGGTCGGATAGACGTCGGAGACAACGACGAAATTCTCGGGCTTGCGGGCGGCCTTGAGCCAATGGTTGGAGTTCGGTGCCGACTGAAAGACATTGACCACTTGCGTCCACAGGAAGTTGACCGAACCGTCTTCAAGACCGCGCAACAGCCCCATAATGGGCTTGCCGAGCACGGGGTTGAGCGTGCCCTCGGGAACACGCCAGAGTTTTTCGGTCTTCTTGTGATGAGCGGGATTGCCCACGAGCATGTCGGAGGGCAGACGGTGCGAGAAAGCGCCGACTTCACGGGCTGAACCACAGGCCGAGGGTTGGCCGGTGAGCGAGAAGGCGCCATTGCCGGGACGGCCCTGCTTGGCGGTGAGCAGATGCAGAGCGTAGATCTGTTCGTTCACCCACACGCCGCGCACGTGCTGGTTGACACCCATGCACCAGAAGGAGAGGATGTCGCGCTTGGCGTCGCAATAGATGTCTGCCAGAGCAACGAGCTTCTTCTTGAAACTTTCGAGGGATTCGTCCGGATCGCCCTTGGCGAGCTTGGCAACGAAGTCAAGCGTATAGGGTTCAAGTCCGCGCTTGAATTCTTCAAATGAGATGTGCCAGTGGCCGCCGGCGGCAGCAACTTGCTTTTGCTCGACTTCAATGCCGGCCTTGCGGCGCTGGCCGATCGCTTCGGCTTCGGTCAGAATGATCTTCTTTTGCTTGGCCTGAATGTCCTTTTCGGCTTCAAAGGCGAACTTGTCGGTCGGACGCATGCCGTAACCGATGTCGACCGTACCGGTGGCAAAGACGCAGTGGTCTTTCACGAACTTTTCGTTGTAGGCCTTGCGGCGAACGATTTCGCGAGCCAGGTAGTTGAGGATCGCGAGGTCCGTATTGGGCTTGAAGATGATTTCGATATCGGCCATGCCCGAGGACAGGTTCGAGTGCGTCGTCACGTTGACGATACGGGTGTCTTTATGCGTGAGCTTGCGGTCGGTCACGCGGCTCCAGAGAACCGGGTGCGCTTCGGCCATGTTGTTGCCCCAGAGAACCATCGCGTTGCATTTTTCGATGTCATCATAGACGTTCATCGGTTCGTCCACGCCGAAGGTCTGGTAGAAGCCCACCACGGCGGAAGCCATGCAAAGACGAGCGTTGGGGTCGATGTTGTTGGAACGGAAGCCGGCCTTCAGGAGCTTGGAAGCCGTGTAGGCTTCGGGAATCGTGTACTGCCCCGAACCGATGATGGCTACGCCTTCCGGTCCCTTGGTTTGGTAGATACGGCGGAACTGGCGTTCCATTTCGTCGAAGGCCTGTTCCCAGCTCACGGCCACGAACTGACCGTTCTTGTCGAACTTGCCGTCCTTCATGCGCATGAGCGGGCGCGTCAGACGATCCTGACCGTAGAGGATCTTGGCGTTGAAGTAGCCCTTGATGCAGTTCAGGCCGCGATTGACGGGAGCATCCGGGTCGCCTTTCGTGGCGACGATGCGGCCGTTCATCGTGCCGACTTGCAGACCGCAGCCGGTACCGCAGAAGCGGCAGACGCCCTTGTGCCATTCAATCCCGGCATCGGCGGCCTGAGCGGCCTGCGCGCACGCCTGCGTCACGGGCAAGCCCACCGACATGGCGGCGGTGGCAGCAACCCCCGTTTTTAAGAGTTCTCGTCTTGAGATGGGAATGACTTTCTTTTGAGCCATATTTTCTCTCCTGGGCAGATGCACCGAAGCAATCTCAGATTTCGATCCGAAGACCGATCGGTGACTTATGAAGAACAGCTTTTTTTGAGGAGCACCGAAGTTTTATTGTGGTTGTTGAACTCGGCGCCGGTTGAAAAAATTGAAGAAAGAAATCAGTTTGTGTCATCGTCCGGTTCGTTGCGGTGCACGATGAGACTGACATCAGCAACGAACGGCAACATTTGAATGGCGCGGAACCGTTCGGTTTCAGCTTCGACCGAGGGTTCTTCAAGAACGACGACATAGCGGCCGGAAGCCGCATCGGATTGATGAACTTCGACGGGAAGCGATTTGAGCGCTTCGCCGACAGATTCGAACTGACCGGGCTTGCAGGTCACCACCAGACCGGAATAAAACATCGGGGGGTCTCTCCTTGCTGCGACGTTGTGTTTTGTTCTACGCACAGTAACTGCTAATTTACTGATTTTTGAAGATCGGAGAAGTTCAATAAGTAAAGAAATTTTGAGTCAAATCAAGCCTGTGCGCGTAAATTGGCCTGGTCTGTCAGCAGGCCATTTGTTCCTCAAAAGGAATAACGCTGTACGGATCAATAGATACAAAAAAACGGAGTCCGAAGACTCCGTTTTTTTGTTTTGGCAGGTTCGGGAAGACCCCGAACCTGCTCATCCCCTGTCCCAAAACTCTACAGGTAGATGTTGTTGTTTTTTTAGATGTAGCCGTATACCATGCCGAGGCACCAGCCAACGATCACGGCGGTGATCACACCAATCAGACCCGGAAGGATGAAGGAGTGGTTGATCACGAACTTGCCGATGTGGGTCGTACCGGAGCGGTCGAACGTCAGAGCAGCAAGGTCAGACGGGTAGGTCGGCAGGATGTAGTAACCGTAGGCGGCGGAGGCCATGGCAACGATCACACCGGGAGGCGTACCAATACCGATAGCAACCGGAACCACGATGGCCACAGCGGCAGCCTGAGAGTTCACGAGCTTGGAAACCAACAGCAGCACGATACCGAAGGTCCAGGGAGCGGACTGCATCCAGCCGGTCAGAGCAGCCTTCAGGTCGGGCAGGTGGTTCGAGAACATCGTGTCGGACATCCAGGCAACGCCGTACACGGAAACGATAGCAACCATACCGGCGTTGAACACGTTGGTCTTGTTGATCTGCTTAGCGCCGCAGAACATGACCATCAGGATACCGGCCAGCAACATGAACATCTGGATGACGAGGGTCATCGACAGGCGCTTCTTGCCAACCATCGGGCGGAGTTCGGGAACGGAGCCGAGAACGGCCACGACAGCCACGGCGCAGAGGAAGATCCAGAGGCTAGCCCACTGCTGCTTGGTGAACTTAACACCGATCAGAGTGGTGGTTTCACCATAGACATACTTGCGCTGTTCCGGATCAGCAATCAAGGCCTGGAACTTTTCGTCCTTGTCGAGGTCCTTGCCGCGGAACACGGAGAAGGTGCCAACCATGAACAGACCGACGATAGCGGCCGGGATCACGATGGCGAACAACTGCGGGAAGCTGAAGGGCTGGCCGCCGACCAACTGGCCGTCAAGCAAAGCCACCATCGACACAGCAGCCACAGCAGCCGGCGAGCAGATCACGCCCATTTGAGCGGCGATCGTGGAAGCAGCCATCGGGCGTTCCGGACGGATGTTGTTCTTGATGGCCACGTCATAAATAATGGGCAGCATCGTGTAAACAACGTGACCCGTACCGCAGAGAACCGTCAGGAACCAGCAAAGATACGGAGCGAGGTAGCAAACGAAGCGCGGATGATTACGAAGAATCTTTTCAGCGATCGACAGCAGGCAGTCAAGACCGCCGGCAGCCTGAAGGGTAGCGCCCGCGCAGACCACAGCCATAATGGTCAGAATAACGTCAACCGGAGGCTTACCGGGCTTGAGGCCGAAGCCGAAGATGAAGATGATGAGGCCGATACCGCCCATCAAACCGAGGGTCATACCGCCGCGAGGTGCAGCGTAGAACAAGCAGGCGAGCAGCACAAACAGCTGCACCCAGAAGTCAAATCCAATCATTGTTTGTCTCCTAGATATTTTGGGACGGTGGAATTATCCTCTTTGGAGGTACAACTAAGGTGTAAATGTTGAACAACATTTGATCTTTGTCTAATTGTTAAGAAAAGTTTGAAGAATTTTGTACTCCACGACGTTAAAAAATCGTGAAAAACCCTGAAAGATTGCGGGTTTACGAGAATCCGACAGTGACTCTGAATTTGTAACTGTCGGTGGCTGACAGAGGCAAAAAAGACACCGGAAATGTAACAACCGGTGCCTTTTCTGCAAGGTGAAACGGAGAATAAGGATTACTCCTTAGGAAGTAGTTCGCAAACGCCTTCTTAGTGCTCGATTTCGTACGGCCAATCGAGGATGCCTCCGAAGTTGGCCAGATGTGTGTAGCCCATTTTCTCGAGAGCAACGGCAGCCGTCACGCTGCGCACTCCGCTGCGGCAATAGATGAGGTAGACGGCGTTTTTGTCGGCCAAGCAAGGTGGAATGTTGCCGTCCTGAATGTCGGCAAGCGGCACGTTGAGGGCGCCCGGGATATGTCCCGTGACAAACTCGTCGGGGCGACGAACGTCAACGATGACGGCTTCAGGGTCGGCATCCATGCGGGACTTGGCTTCGGACGGAGAAATGTTTTCGTAGGTCATGGCAAGCGTTTGTTTACGGTTAACAATGCATTGTAGCCTGCACACGAAAAAATCCCCGCGCGGACGAAAGGGACCATCCGGCGGGGATTGAAGCACGGCTCTTGGGCCGTGACCTGCTTGTACGTGCGGCGCCGTTTTTTACCGGTGCCGCAGAGTCAGCGAATTACTTCTTGCAGCATTCGCACTTGATTTCGTTGCGCGGCTTCAACTGCTTGAAGAAGTCGTTGCCCTTGTCGTCAACGAGGATGAAGGCCGGGAAGTCGACCACTTCGATCTTATAGACGGCTTCCATGCCGAGTTCGGGCCATTCGACACATTCGATGCTCTTGATCGAGCTTGCCGACAGAACAGCAGCCACGCCGCCGATCGTGCCCAGGTAGAAGCCGCCGTGCTTCTTGCAGGCGTCCGTCACGGCCTGGGTGCGGTTGCCCTTAGCAATCATCACCAGCGAGCCGCCGTTTTCCTGGAAGAGGTCAACGTAGGGGTCCATACGCTGAGCCGTGGTCGGGCCCATGGAGCCGCAAGCGTAGCCTTCCGGCGTCTTGGCGGGACCTGCGTAGAGGATCGGGTGATCCTTGACGTACTGCGGCAGACCCTTACCGGCTTCGATGAGTTCCTTCATGCGGGCGTGAGCGATGTCGCGGGCGACGATGATCGTGCCGGAGAGGTTCACGCGGGTGGAAACCGGGTACTTCGAGAGTTCCTTGCACACTTCGGCCATCGGACGGTTCAGATCAATGTTGATCTGGCCGCCTTCGCCCGGACGGCGAAGTTCTTCGGGGATCAACTCTCCCGGGTTGGTGTCGAGTTTTTCAATCCAGACGCCGTCCTTGTTGATCTTGGCCTTGATGTTGCGGTCAGCCGAGCAGCTTACGCCCATGCCGACCGGGCAGCTGGCACCGTGACGCGGCAGGCGGATCACGCGGATGTCGTGAGCCATGTACTTGCCGCCGAACTGAGCGCCCAAGCCGATGTTGCAGGCTTCTTCAAAGAGCTTCTGTTCGAGTTCGAGGTCGCGGAAGGCGCGGCCGGTTTCGTCGCCCGTGGTGGGCAGCTCGTCGTAGTAGTGCGTGGAAGCGAGCTTGACGGTAAGCATCGTGCGCTCAGCCGTCGTGCCGCCGATCACAAAAGCGATGTGATAGGGCGGGCAGGCAGCCGTACCCAACGTCTTCATCTTGTTGACGAGGTAGGGCACGAGCGTGGCCGGATTCAAAATGGCCTTGGTTTCCTGGAAGAGGTAGGACTTGTTGGCAGAGCCGCCGCCCTTGACCACGCACAGGAACTTGTATTCGCCGCCTTCGGTTGCTTCGATGTCGATTTGAGCCGGCAGGTTGCAACGGGTGTTCTTTTCTTCGTACATCGAAAGAGGTGCGTTCTGGGAATAACGCAGGGCATCTTCCGTGTAGGTTTCGTAAACGCCGCGGGAAAGAGCTTCTTCATCGCAGAAGCCGGTCCAAACGTTCTGACCCTTTTCGCCGTGGATGATGGCCGTACCGGTGTCCTGGCACAGCGGCAGGATGCCCTTGGCGGCGGACTCGGCGTTGCGCAGGAAGGTCAGAGCGACATACTTGTCGTTTTCGCTGGCTTCCGGATCCTTAAGAATCTTGGCAACCTGTTCGTTGTGTGCGCGACGCAACAGGAAGTTGGCGTCGTGGAAGCACTGCTTGGAAAGCATCGTCAGTGCTTCTGGCTGCACCTTGACGATCTTATGGCCCTCGAATTCACCTTCGGACACATAGTCTTTGGTGAGCAGGTAGTACTCCGTCTTGTCTTCGCCGAGCTGGAACATCGGCGCGTACTTGAATTCAGGGTTCTGAGCCATTTGTGAATTCCTCTCCTGATTTTTTGGGGATCAATAAGCAACCAGCGCTCACGATCAATACAGTCGGAGCGCATTTTCTAGCTGAAAAATTCTACTCCCAGAGTGATACGTCTTCGGGAGGGGAAAAGCGTAAAGACAAGAGGGCTTCTCCACATATATCAAAGGAAAGTATGAGTAATGAGGCGACGGCGTGAAAAAGGGTGTGGCTAACCTTTACTCCTTGAGGGGTATATTGCGGTTTGCGTGCAAATCCGCTGCTCCAAAGCGGCGCCTTGCGCAAATATTGCCGAATGCAAAGGATTGACGCTATCAGACGTCAGGAATGGATCATTGTCTGAGAAAAGATTACTTGCAGTCCGTTGGATGCTGTATTTTTCAAATGAAATCAAAGAACAATTTGCTTCTGAAGTCTGTCGGAAAATGATGGTCAAGCCTGTCGTAAGAATATGGTCCAAGTAGCCTGAAAATAATGATCGAATGACAAAACTCATCGCTTGGTTCTGTCTCTTGAAAGCAGATATGGGTTGCAAGCTGGATAGAATCAAAGGCACTGCTGTTTTGTTCATCGACAATGTGGAGATTCGTTGTGAAAAAGCTTTTATCCGCCATTCTTGTTGCTTCCATCGGACTCACCACCGTCCAAGGCTGGGCTGCCGGCAACACGCGCATCGAGTCGTTTAATCAGGCCAAAAAATTGCTGGAACAAAAGGTCTATTTCGATCATCGGGAAACGTTCTATTGTCGGGCGACGTTTGACAGCAAAAAGAACGTGAAGCTACCCGAAGGCTTTACAACACAAAAGCATGAAAAGCGTGCACATCGTGTGGAATGGGAACATGTGGTGCCGGCGGAAAACTTCGGGCGTGCATTTTCGGAGTGGCGAGACGGTGATGAGGCGTGTGTGCGCAGCAACGGCAAGCCGTTCAAAGGTCGCGCTTGCGCGGAAAAGGTCAACCAGGAATTCCGCTACATGCAGGCCGATCTTTACAACCTTTATCCGGCCATCGGTGCCGTGAATGCCGTTCGCTCCAATTACCGATTCACGGTGCTGCCCGATGTGGCCTCAAGCTTTGGCAGCTGTCCGATGAAGGTCAGCGGTCGTGCCGTGGAACCGCCCGAGTACACACGCGGAGCGATCGCCCGCACGATGCTCTATATGCAGGACGCCTATCCTAAGTACAAACTTTCGAGCGCACAGATGAAGCTCATGACGGCATGGGACAAAATGCACCCCGTTGATGCCTGGGAGTGCCTGCGAGCCAAGCGTATCGAGCGCATTCAGGGAAACGAAAATCCCTTTGTGAAGGAAGCCTGCCGCAAGGCCGGCCTGCTCTGAACGGTCGCCGGCCTGCGGTATCGTTTCGCTCAAGAATCCTCAGCGAGAATCTGCATCTTGACGTCGGCTGGTTTCCCGAAGTAAGGCCATGTCGTCACAAGGAAGTCGACGCCCGTCTGCGCATAGGCGCGAGCGTTTGCCGCATTGATGCCGCCGGCGGCCGAGATGATGAGTGGCGGAAATTCTCGCTTGGCCTGACTCACGAATTCGGACAACGCTTCGACGGAGAACTTTTCACACTGGATGATGTCGGCGCCGGCTGCGGCAAAGGCAAGGCCCTCGCGAATATCGGCGGCTTCAACGGCGATTTTGCGCTCGGGATCCGCCTTTTTGGCTTCGGTAAGCCGCTTTTCAAAGTCCGGAATGAAGACGCGGTGTTGATCGAACACGAGAACAGATTCGGATAATCCCATGCGGTGCACAACGGCGCCGCCCGACATGGCAGCGTATAGAGACAATGTCTTGGTACCCGGAAAATGCTTGCGTGTCACGGCAACACGACAAAGGGGATTGCCTGCTCGAGCTTCTTCGACCATTTGACGCGTGCGCGTGGCTATGCCTGAGGCGTACTCCAAAATGTTCTGAGCTGTTTTGTAGACGGCGTGGATGGCGCCGGCCGGTCCGCGACCTTCCAAAATGACGGTACCGGCGGCAACGGTATCGCCTTCCTCGTGAAAAAGTGTCGTTTGCAATCCCACACGGGCAAAGAGCCGTTCGGCCAGTGCGACGCCCGCAATCGTTGTTTCGGCTTTGGGACGGCAACGAACGATGCCGGGAATCTTTTCGATACCAAATATTGCTGTTGTGGCATCCCCATAGGGAATGTCGTCAGTAAGAATCTGATCCAAAAGAGCGTCTGAGACAAAAAACATGGCGGCAATCCTATTCAAGATCAAACAGCTTTCTCCCAGTAGGTCACGTCCAGCCAGCGGCCGAATTTGATTCCGGCTTGCGTGATGGTTCCGACGAGTCGAAAGCCCAGTTTGCGGTGCAGTGCAATGCTGGCCTGATTTTCTGCGGTGATAAGCGAGTAAACGCGATGGGTGGCGGAGTCGGCAACGGCCATCTGCAGGATAGCCTCCGTGAGAAGCTGACCGTAGCCCAAGCCGCGCGCATTTTTGTGAACATAGACCGACAGCTCCGTACTTGAAGCGTAAGCCGGCTTGGGGTTGAAGGTCGAAAGCGATGCGTAGCCCCAGACGGTGTGGTCTTGCTCCAAGACGATCAATGGGTGGTTGTCTTTGTTGTGAGCTTTGAACCAAACGAGGCGCTCTTCGAGACTGAGCGGTTTGGTGTCAAACGTAGCTGTACCGTGCTCGACTTCCTCGTTGTAGATCTCAAGCAGTCGCGGCAGGTCGGTCTCAAGGGCCGGGCGAATGATCGGGTGGTTCACTTTTCGATCCTTTTGAGATGCGCAATTCCATTTCGCAATAGCGGAAAACTAGCGCAAACGGAGACGAAAGTGGGCGATCGAGTCGTTTTTTTTTCGAAAAAAATCAGTTCAGGACAGAATCGAGAGATCGGCACCGCGTACGCATTGCAGAAAGTCATGCAGGTTGTGCACACGCAGTTTTCGGTACACATTGTTGCGGTGACCGTGCACGGTGCGTTGCGAAAGCGACAGACGTTCAGCGATTTCTTTGTTTGAAACGCCAAGAAGCAGCAACTGAGTGATTTCCTTTTCGCGCGGACTCATTTCCAGAAGTACTTCGGTGACTTTTTCGGGAGACAACTGGCCGCAGGAATGCGCCAAGCTGATGCGCACAGCCGGCTCAATGGCTTCGATGAGCGCAATCGTGTTAACGGGCTTTTGCAGGAAGTCCAAGGCTCCCGCTTTTAACGTGGCGACGGCTGTTTCTACGTCGGCGTGTCCGGTGATGAAAATGATGGGCAGCTGTATGCGTTGTTCCTTCATGAGAGTCTGCAGCTGCACGCCGCTCATGTCGGGCATTCGGATGTCCAAAAGCAGACAGCCCGGAATGCTCGGCGAATCCTGCGTGAGGAAATCCCGAGCCGAGGCATAGGCTCGCACCTGCCATCCTTTGCATTCGAGCATGAAGCCCAGGGCGTCGCGGATGTCGTCATCGTCGTCAACGATGCGGATAATGGTGCCTTGGCGTATGTCTGTTGCGTTGGCCATCTCAGAACTCCTTGCGGGAAATGTCTGTCGGGGTGCGGGAAGCGTTTTCGGGCAGGCTCGCAGCGCTCAGAAGCGTCACAACGGCAATGAGTCCGCCCTCAGGGCGAGCTTTAAATTGAATTTGGCCGCCGTTGGCCTCGGCAAGAGCGCTCGCGATGGTGACGCCCAGACCGAGTCCGGTGGCCTTGCTCGACAGAAGCGGTGTTTTGAGTCGATGGAAGTCTTCTTCGCTGAGCACTTTGCCGGAGTTTTCCACGCGTACGACCACTTGATCGGCGCAGGGAAAGGCTTCGATGATCACTACGGGGTGCGAGGCCTCGTTGCTTGCTTCCAGTGCGTTTTTAAGCAGGTTGGAAAGAATCAGTTCGAGCTCAAGTTTGTCGGCTCGGACACTCAAAGCCGGTTTGCACAGAACGTTGAAGGATGTTTTACGAAGAAGTTCGGCATTGAGTGTGGCACAGACGCGTTTGACCGAGGCTTCCACGTCAACCGAATCGTCTCGTGACGTGTTTCCGCGGTTGTAGGAGCGCACCTTGTCAACGATACTCCGCGTTCGGGCAAGCGCTTTTTCGATTCCGACGCGACTGATATCAAGCAGCCGCTCGTTGATGGGTTTGTTCTTGAGAATGTCCCGCTGGCTTTCGCAGTAGTACTGGATGACGGAAAGCGGTTGCGCGAGTTCGTGCGCGACCATGCTCGAGAGCTGTCCGACGACCGTGACCTTGTGCAGGCTTTCCATACGTTCGGAAAGCGACTGAATTTCCGCCTGAGCGTTTTCCCGTTCGGTGAGTGCTGAAGACAATTGAGCAGTACGCTTTCTGACCAGCACGGATGTACGCCAGCTGTGAAGCAGAAGGCCCAACAACAGCAAAGCGACGAACGCCGGCACTTGCCAGTGAGTGATGAGCCACCGATGCAGCGTCATTTCCCGAAGGTAGGCGTAGTTTTCGATTTTGAGCAGTCGATAGACGTTGTCGACGGCTCGCATGTCCGTGGTGACTGCCCAGCGGTGACCGTCGGGCAACAGGGGATGCGAGAGAATGGTACGGGCGATGACGTGCGCGATGATCGGATGCGCACCTTGTGTGACGGCCATCATGATGCCCGGGTACGTGTCGGTGGAATGTTTGCAGCCGATGCCACCGAAGCGGGGCGCCAGAACTCGATAACGGCTCTGAACTTCCGTGGGTTGAGCTTCCAGCCAACAGGCTTTTACCATGACGGCGTCGACCAGGCCGCGATCGAGAAGAGAGACGACTTCACTGTTGTCGGTTCGCTGCGTAAAAACTGTCTGAGCAAAGAAGTTTTCTGGGTCTTCTCCGAGCTTGGCGATCTCTGCCAAGCCGATGCGATAGGTCATGAAGGCCGTAGCGAAGGTCGACCCGACGGAATATCCCTTCAGGTCATAGAGTTCGTTGAAGCGCTCGTCTTTGGCGCGCACGAGGAATGCGAGTGCCGTGGCGTTGTTCGGATCAGGCTGACGATCGGAAATCAGCGTTCCCACGGCTGTGGCACCGTACTGCGTCATTCGCCAGTAATAGCCGGAACTCGCGACGAAGGCGTCGACGCTCCCCTCGCGGATGCGTTCCGTGAGTGCGCCTGACGTGAGCGTTTCAAATTCCACCGAATGCGGCCAAAACGCTTTTTTTAAAAGATCGGCAGTTACCTGAGTGGCTTGCAGTGTCGATGGTAGTTCAGGCAGCACGATGCGGGCGATGCGAACCGGACGATTGGGAAGCGCAACAAGTGAGGCGCCTGTGATGATGTCGGGGCCGGGGAGCATGGTTTCGTCGAAGGACGAAGCAGGGGATTTTTTTTCTGACTGTGGTCCGAAAACGGAAGCAAAGGAGGCCGACGCAACCGCCAGGGCTGCGACAGAGATAAGCCAGAGAAGCTGTTTCCGGAAAGTTATGCGCATATGCTGAAAGATCGCGGCAAAAGGACGACAGGATATAGAACTTTCTTTAGTTGCGAAAGAGTTCGACCCTCACGCGTTCGCCTCGTTTGATGCCTTGCCCGTTGAGGCGAACAAAACCGCGTGCCGAATCAAAGACGCGCATGCGTCCTGTGCCTTTGATCAGAGGTTTCGCTGCGGACTCGTTTACGTTCACGCACAGTTCCCCGCAGATTCCCGCTTCGATGTCTTCGGTCATGACCGCTTCAACGGTTTGCACCGGCGCTTCGGGCAGATGAAAGACGGATCGCACACTTTCCAGAAGAACGCACTGCACGATCATCATAACTGCTAACGGATTGCCGGGAAGCCCGATAAGACCCGCGTGAGGCAGACGCGCCGTCACAAAGGGCGAGTCGAGCTGAGTGTCGTGGCCGACGAAGACGCCGCCCGCATCGCTTACGGCCTGTCGCGTGTAGTCTCGCTTACCTTTTCCTGTGCCGCCGACGGTAATGATCACGTCGCAGACGGCATCGAGTTCGACCAGGGTGCGCGTGAGCTGCCGAATATCGTCGGGAACCACAATTGTTCGGATGTCCGTCACGCCGATGCGTGACATCAGAGCAGCAATGTAAGAGGCGTTGCTGCAACGTCGAAAGCCGCTTGACAATCCATCGGCTTCTTGAGTGATTTCGCTTCCGGTGGCTACGACCGCTACGCGAGGCGAGGCCCAGCCCGCCACGCGTTTGACGCCGGCTTCAAACAAGAGCGCCATTTCGCGGGCTCCGACACGAGTGCCCGCCGGCACGATCACTTCACCGCGCTTCCAGTCGCTTCCTTGTTGCTCGATGTTGTCGCCCGGAACCACGCAGGACTGAATCTTTTGAAGATCCATGCTGTTGCGGGACGCAATCACGGCATCGGCGCCTTGCGGCACCGTGCCGCCGGTGTTGACCCAGATGGCCTGACCGATCTCAAGCTGCGCGTGAGAGCGTCCGTTTTCCACGCTCCAGGCGGCAGCCGTTCTTGTTTGCCCGTTGTCAGACGAGCGGACGGCCCAGCCGTCACGCAGGGCGCTCGTGTAGCAGGGAACGTCGCAGACGCAGCGCACGTCGTTCGCCGTGACCATGCCGAGCGCTTTTTCGGTCGGTACCGAGCAACAGATGGCGCACATCCAGTCGGAAGGCATGCACACCGATTTCAAAACGAAGTAGTCCATGAGGATGTCCGAGAAAAGAGCGTTCAAACGGCAAGGTTTCCGCCGGTTTGCGGGCAGGCGCAAACCTCCGCTTGTGCGGTTGGAGGGATTGTGCCCGCGAGCCGACTTTTCTCCGGGTAAGCAAAATGCCTATTTCGCTGTTACATGAATGAATAACGAAACAAAATCAAAGGGTTAGCCAAAAAGGCGATTTGAGTGTTTCTTGATGCAGGTCGACTTACTCGAGTAATTCGCTCGAAAGAATTTCTGCTGGCAAACCGATGACTGCTCCCAGGGGAGATGTGTTTGCTTGATGCGCCGCGGTTTACCCCTAAACAGGCGGCCGCTTTTTGCGTGATCGGGATGACCCGTTTCGATCATGCGAAAAGCGCAAAGAACGAAAAATCAAAATGGAGAAAAAAATGGGTCTTAAGGAACTTCTCAAAAGCCTTGAGCTTCCTCAGGACATCACGCGCCGCGGCTTTCTCAAAGCAACCAGCATGGCCGCTGTTTTGACGATGGTCAACGAGGCCAGAGCCAAGCAGGGCGTGCGTCCCTACATTGTGCTTGAGACAGCCAAAGGTGTTTTGATTGCCGATCCCAATTTGTGCGTGGCCTGCCATCGCTGTGAGCTAGCCTGCACGGAATTCAACGAAGGCAAGGCTTCGCCAAGACTTGCCCGCATCAAGGTCACCCGCAATGTGTTCTTCGGACCGGAAGGTACGCAGAGCCTGCCCATGACGCAGGGCGTTTGGGGCAACGGCGTGGTGGTTCAGGAAACGTGCCGACAGTGTGCTCACCCGGTTCCGTGCGCCAACGCCTGTCCCCAGGGGGCCATCCGCGTGGATCCCAAGACCGGTGCCCGCAAGGTCGATACCAAGCTTTGCATCGGCTGCCACCTCTGCGAAAAGGCCTGCCCGTGGGGAATGATGAGCTTCGACGTCGAAGAGAAGAAAGCCAGCAAGTGTTTCCTTTGTGACGGTGATCCGAAGTGTGTGAAGGCCTGCCCGGCGGCCGCCATCCGTTACATCCCGTGGATCGACCGTACCGAAGATCGTCCGCGTCGCACCACGCACGGCTACTACGCCCAGGAAAACAACGCGCAGTGCTCGATCTGCCACCGCTAATCAGAGGAAAGGTTTCTTGCTATGACGAAAAAAGTTTGCGGCTACACGGGAAAAGGTCTCCGCATCAATCTGACGACTCAAGAAGTCAAGGTTGAAGCCACGTTCCCCCGCTTTAAGGACGACATCGGCGGCACCGCCATCGGTTACAAGGTCTTTTGGGAAGAAGTCGATCCCAAAACCTCTTGCTATGACCCTGAAAACAAGCTCGTGATCGCTCCGGGCCCCTTGTCCGGCACGGGCGCCATCTGCTCGGGCCGTACCGCCATTACGACGCTTTGGCCTACAGCTTATCCGCAGTCGCTGATTTCGAGCGCTCATGTGGGCGGTGAACTGGCGCACAAGCTCAAGTTTGCCGGTTGGGACTTCGTGATCATCGAAGGCGAGTCGGCCAAACCCATCTATCTTTACATCAACAACGACAAGGTTGAATTCCGTGATGCCAGCGCCATCTGGGGTCAGGGTACCTACCGCTCGGCTTCGATGCTCGCTCAGGAAACCCGTCCCGACGTCAGCATCGGCACGATCGGGCCGGCCGGTGAAAACGGTGTTCCGATGTCCAACATGATGGTTGATCGCTCGCACAGCGCCGGCGGCATCGGCTCCATCATGGGCAAAAAGAAGCTCAAGGCTCTCGTTGTCTGGGGCGACGGTGCCGTGCACATTGCGGCAAGCCCGAAGCAATGGGAAGAGCTCGTGGATCAACACCGCAGCATCCTGGGCGCTCATACTCAGTCCATCGTTCCGCGTAATCCCTCTCCGCTGCATGAGTACTACACGCCCGCGAGCCGTTGGTCGGCCTATCCGGGTGCTGTCTGGGGCGCAGCCAATCCGCCCGTGACCATCACCGAAAAGGCGATGGATCCGCACGATCTCAACCACATCGGCTACCGTACCTGCTCTTCCGAGTTCTATCTCGGCAAAGGCATGTGGCAGTACACAGTGCGTAGCACCGGCTGCTATGCCTGCCCGATTCGCTGCTACTCGGTCATTCGTGACGATCACACGGCGCAGAAGTATGGCATTCAGAAAATTACCGAACAAACCTGCATGCCGCTCTATGGTCGCTGGTGGTTCCCGAAGCTCGTGTCGGATTTGAAGAGCGACGTTGCTCGCGAAGCCAACCTCGTGGGGGTTCAAACCATCGACGATATGGGCATTTGGTGCAACTACGGTCAGTTGCATCGCGACTTCCGCGTCATGTACGAAAAGGGCCTTTGGAAGAAGGTGCTTCCGAAGGAAGAATATGAAAGCATCGATTGGAACAAGATCGAAAATCCGGATCCGTCGATTTTCCTGGATATTTTGCCGCGCATTGCATACCGCAAGGGCGAATTCGGTCGCTGGCTCGGTGAAACGACGCCGGTCTGGCTCAAGCATTTCGGCATGACTGAAGAGGAATGGCAGAAGGAAGGCAAGGCGCTTTATTGGGCAATCGGTCACACCAAGCACCATTCCAACGAAAACGACGGTCAGATCGGCGTGGTGTTGAACTGCATGTACAACCGCGACCCGATGTGCCATGCACACATCAACTTCTCGACATCAGGTCTGCCTCTTGAGCTGCAAAAGAAGATTGCCGCCAAGTTCTGGGGTGATGAAAGCGCTGTCGATGGCATCAAGGACTATCGTCCGACTTCGCGAGCCAAAATGGTTCGCCTGCGTTGGTGCATTGCGCGTAAGGAATTGCACGACATGCTCGGCATTTGCTCGTGGACGGCACCGTGGGAACTCTCTCCGTTGCGCGAAAAGGGCTACATCGGCGACATCGAAATGGAAAGCAAGGTCTTTAGTGCCGTTACCGGAATCAAGATGACTCAGGACGAGCTCGATAAGGCCGGCCTGCGAGCCTTCCTGATGCAGCGTCTCTACACGATGCGTCAGTTGAAGAACCGCGACATGCGTCACGTGCACGACCGCTATCCGGAATGGATCTTCCACGACGCCAAGGGCCGCAAGCCTTTCACGAAGGGAACCATTGTGATGGATCGTGCCGATATTGAAAAGAGTTTCGACCTCTTCTTCGATGTGATGGATTTCGATCAGAAAACCGGTGCTCCGACGGAACGCTGCATCAAGTCCTACGGTCTTGATTGGATGCTTCCGGCGCTCAAGAAGGAAGGTCTGTACTGATCAACCGAGATATAGCCAAAGAATCTTCTGAAAAATGAAAGACAACGACATCACTACGGTTGAGAAAAAGGCCGAACCGATCCTGCAGATGCAGGCCGACATGCTCACGCTGATCGATATCGTGACGCAATCGTCCAAGCGCGTCGAGTTGATTGACCGCGATGCTCTCTATGAGGCGTTTTGCAAGGAGGCCGTCAAGGCCCCCGTGCCGACGGCTCAGGAGTTGGTAGATCAGACGCAGGCGAAGTTCGACAAGGTGCTGCACAACCCTGAAAACGAGCATCCCATGCATTTCCGCTCCAAAAAGGAAATGAAGGCCGATGCCGGCAAGGTGCCGACGATGGCGGCGCAGCGCGAAGCTTTCTCGCGCCGCGAACTCATTGCCACACTGCTTTCCGGGCGCGTCACCGAGGCGCTTGCCGCAGCCGAGGCTCAGGAAAAGTCTGAGAACGAAGTGCAGGGCGAGGAACGAGAAATCACGCCCGAATACTTCGATAAGGTCTTGGACGAAGTACTCGCCGGCGACTACGGCATCGGGCGAATCGAGAGCTGGGACAACAAGGAGTTTTTCCATTTCCGTCCGCTTTTGTCGGGTTCTTACGCCCGCATGCTTTCGACGAAAAACAACCCGATCGAAGCCGTGGTGGACATGGTGCGCGAAACCTCACGCATCTATCCGGCTCTGACGCCGGTTGATGTCTTTCAGGATCCGCCTTTTGACATGAAGCCGGAAGACCTTCAGCAGGTTCTGAAACAGATCTCGGAAGATCCCGACAAAAAAGACATTCGATTCACAACCAACAGCGTTGATGCGGTGTTTCTTTATTCGAACCGCTACATCGAAGACGACTACGCCGACGCCCTTGCCGACGTCGCGCTGGAAGCAGCGATGAATCCCTAATCGATGCGGTCTCATGCAAAGAGACCGGTTGTGAATACCGCTATTGAAAGGAAACAGGAATGACAACGTTCAAAAAACTGCTTCGCCCGATCAGCGCCTTGAGCGTGCTGGCTTTGGGTTCGGCATTGAGTTTTACCGTTGCAGCCGCGACGCCCGCGCCTGAATTCGACATTCAGGGCAAGCCCGATTTCGTGAAGTCTCTCGGTGACGCCGCCAATACCAAGATCGAACGCAGTACGGAGGAGACCAAGCGACTGATCGCTGAGGTATACAACGACAAGCTCGAGCAGCATGCCATGAGCAAGCATTTCGAAAAGGGCTTGACCTGCGTGACCTGCCACGATCAGCAGCGTCAGGGCGGCCCCGATTGGATGGCTAAGGTCACCAATCCGCCCATGAAAAAAACCTGCCAGGACTGCCATACGGTGCAGGCTGACATGCAAAGCCATACGCGCTCTCACAAGGATGTCGACTGCATCGGTTGCCACATGCCCAACATCCCGGTGGTGAGCAAGTTTGAGGAGGCGCTTAAGGGAACGGATCGCTTTGCGGCTGTCCGCCGTGCGCACCTCTACAAGATCAACACGGATGCTCAGGCTTCCATGGTGACCAAGGATCCTGAAAAGGGATGGGTGTACAGCCGCGACAAAGAAGATCACGGTTTTGTTGATCTGCAGTGGAGCTGCGGTCGTCCCGCTCCGGCCGATTGGACGGTTTGCGAAGGCCGCGGCTGCCACAGCCCTGCGACTTCCGAACTCGACAAGGGGCTGATCTACAAGTCGCAGCAGGAAATTGCCTATGAGGTGCAGAAGGTTCAGCGTCCTGTGAAGGAAAGCTGGGACCGTGTCGTCAAGGGGGTGGATCGCATCACGAAGCTTTTGGAAATCACGAAGATGACGCCGGCTGATCAAACTGAAGCTCGCCTGCTTCTGGATAAGGCTGCGGAAATTGCCGATCTGATCAAGAAGGACGGCAGTTGGGGCGCTCACGCTTCGCATTACACCAAGGATCGGTTGGCAGCGGCAGAGAGCTACCTTGCCAAGGCACAGGTTCTGATCGACAACGGCGGCTATCGCCACGCGACCAAGTAACTCGAAGGGGACTTGGATAACGCAGGACGCACGTCAATGGTCTGTAAACAACGGACTTCGGCGTGCGTCTGCAGATCAGGAGAAAAACTGTGACTAAACCGACAATTAACCGCAGACAACTGCTCGGGACGGCAGCGTTGGGTATTGCGGCAGTGCCTTTGGCAGGCTGCACCGGCGTCTCCCGACAGGACAGTCAGCCGCATTACGTGATGGTCTTTGACCAGAACAAGTGTGTCGGCTGCGGCGAATGCAAGATTGCCTGCAATGAGACCAACAAGCTTCCGAAAGGGCGATCTCGCCTCTTGATGCAGCTCAACGGCGTCAAGCCCGACGGCAGCAATAAAAAGGATCGCCACTATACCCGCGTGTCGTGTCAGCAGTGCGAGGAAGCGCCCTGCATTCGTGTCTGCCCGACGGGGGCGGCTCATCGCGACAAGGAAACGGGAATTGTGACGGTGGATGCGGATCTTTGCATCGGCTGCAAGTACTGCGTCGTGGCTTGCCCTTACAACGTGCGCTACATCCGCGAAGATACGGGGGCGGCCGATCACTGCAGTTTCTGCTTGGATACACGCCTGCACAAGGGCGAAGATCCGGCTTGCGTTTCGGCCTGCCGATATGACGCGCTGGTGTTTGGTGACGTTAACGATCCCAATGCTTTCGTTACCAAGCTTCTTGATTTCAAGGACTCGGTGCGTGTGCGTCCGCAGTTGGGTACCAAGCCCAGCCTGCGCTACATCCCGTTGAAGAAGGAGTCGTAAATGGAACAAGTCATTGATTTCACGATCGGCTTTTCTGAAAACGTGGCCTGGCCCTGGCCGATTGCCGTGTACCTCTTTCTGGCCGGCATTTCGGGTGGTGCGTTTGCAGCGGCCGCTCTGGTGCGCATCTTCAGAAAGCAGACGCAGATCACACCGCTCTTTCAGGCGGCAAGCTTCATTGCGCTCGTGACGATTCTGTTGGGCATGATCTGTCTGGTGTTTGACCTCACCAAACCGTTGGATTTCTGGAAGATTCTTATCTTCTACAACCCGACTTCGGTGATGAGTGTCGGCGTGATGGCTCTTTTGGTGTTCATCCCGACGATGTTCTTGGTCACGCTCGTGAGCTTTTACGAGTTTGAACCGGTCAAGCGCCTTGTGGACGGCATTCCGTGCGGTGCCGCTCTTTTGAGCGTGCTGCGAAAGATCCTGCCGGTACTCACATGGATCGGTCTGGTGTTTGCGCTTACCGTTTGCGCCTACACGGGCTTTCTGATCAGTGCTTTGGTGCGTTTCCCGCTGATCAACACGGCTGTTCTTCCGGCTCTTTTCGTGGCTTCGGGGCTGTCAGCGGGCATTGCCTGCAATCAGCTCGGCGCTGTGCTGCTGGGTGAATCGCACGAAAGCCACGATGTGCATGTTTTGCACGTGGCCGAGTGGCCGGTGATGGCTGCCGAAGCGCTGTGCATCTTTATGATCGCTTTTGCTCTGATGACAGGTATCGAATCGGCTCAGATGGCAGCAAAGGCTTTTGTTGACGGCTTCTGGGCAACCGAATTTTGGGTGGGCGTTGTGTGCGTAGGCTTTATTTGCCCCGTGTTGTTCGCCTTCTTCAAGAAGTCGTTTGCTACCGTGGTCATTTCGGCACTGTGCAGCGTAGTCGGCATGATGTGCCTGCGCTTCTTTATCCTTTACGCGGGACAGCTCAACTCCATCGGCGGTTAAGCAGTCGCTAAACAAGGATTTAAATACAGGCTCGGTTCCCTAGGGGATCGGGCCTTTTTTTGCGTTAGGGAGGAATTGTTAATTGGCGCAATTGTGAAAATTTACTCGAAAAACTGTTGCGCATTTGTGAAAAAGGAGATTTGCGAACAATGTTTGAGCGAAAAGTTTTTCAGGAAATGCTCAAATGGAAGGAAAAGTACGCTCCTCACTACGCTCTGTTTCTCAAAGGAGCTCGGCGTGTAGGCAAAACAACGCTTGCGGAAAAGTTGGGACGCGAAGCATACGAAAGCTACATTCTGATTCGCTTTGACCAAGCTGATCAGGTTGTCAAAGACTTGTTCGTCAATGGGTTGCGCGATCTGGATGGTTTCTTTGCTCAGCTTCAGTTCGAATACAAAACACAATTGCATCGCCGCAAGTCTCTGATCGTGCTAGATGAGATACAGCTTTTTCCGCAGGCGCGGAAGGCGCTTAAAACGCTTCTGGAAGACGGACGGTACGACTACCTCGAAACCGGATCGCTTGCCGGCATCACAAAACGAAGCAAAGATATTCTGATTCCGTCTGAGGAATACACGCTCGAGGTTCAACCTCTTGATTTTGAGGAATTTTTGTGGGCGAGCGAAGACACATTTACTATGCCGCTCATGCGGGAGCACTTTGCCAATAGAAAACCAATGGGGGCTCTGCATCAGGGCATGATGCGATCGTTTCGCGAGTACATGCTGGTGGGCGGCATGCCACAAGTTGTTCAGGCATTTGTCAATGGAAAGGATTTTGGAAAGGCGGATTTCGTTAAGCAGCAGATCATTACGCTGTACAAAAACGATATGCAAGAACAGAACGAAGAAAATTCAGTTTATGTCAGAAATTTCTTCGACCGAATTCCATCTGAACTGTCCAAGCACGACAAACGTTATGTGCTATCTCACATTGATTCCAGTGCAAGGATTCGTAACTATCAAGGACCAATACGTTGGTTGGATGAAGCCATGATTGTCAATCTTGCCAGCAAGGTGGACGATCCAAGCGCGGCGTTCAATTTTGGCGTTACCGCCCCGGCATTCAAATGCTATCTCTCTGATACCGGACTTCTGGTGTCACTGGCTTTCTCGGATCGGCTGTATTTGGAAAATGAGCTCTACAGAGCTGTCCTGCGGGATCAGCTTCAAGTCAACGAAGGCATGTTGGTGGAAAACGTTGTCGCGCAGTGCCTGAAAGCGAATGGACATCGGGCTTACTTCTACGTGGAGCGAAATCCTGCAACCAGAAAGACGACGATGGAGATTGATTTTTTGATTCGGCAAGCAAAGAAGATAATTCCCATTGAAGTCAAGTCTTCGGGGGCTTCGAGCATCAAATCGTTGCAGCGATTCAAAGAGAAATTCGGCAAACGTATCGGACAGGCTATCGTCTTGCATCACGGCGAAATCAAACGACAGGATGAAGTGTGGTATTTGCCTTACTACATGGCAACGCTACTTTGAAGAAAAAATCAAACGCCCCGAACGGGCGGCGTAAAATTCCTGTCAAACGTTTTTGCCTGAAAATTCTTCAGCCGTACACTTTTCCTCCTGTTCGGAGGAAAGGGTGGGGCTATTTGTTGTTTTGGGCCGCTTTGAACTTTTGACGAGATTGGTGTCCTATGACTGCTTCCACCGCTGAGCGACCGCGCGTTATGGTCGATATGTCGGCCACGTTGATTCACCACGGCCACATTCGGCTTCTGAAAAAAGCAGCCGAGATTGGCGACGTTGTCGTGGTGTTGACCACGGACGAAGAAATCAAGAAAAAGAAGGGCTACACGCCGGAATTGAGCTTCGAGGAACGCAAGGAAATTCTCGAAAGCATCCGTTATGTGAAGGAAGTGGTTGCCGGCCCCTGGCTCATCAACGATGAATTCATGGACAGTGTTCACTGTGACCTCTTGGTGCATGGCGCCGACAATGTCAATCATGTGCGTCCGGAACGCCTTGTCATCTTCCCTAGAACGGAAGGTGTGAGTAGCTCCACGTTGCGCGAGCGCGTGCTCGATTGCTTGATTCAGATGAATATCGATAGCAAGAAAGGCAACACGGGTGATAAGGTGGCTCGCTTCATGATTGAGCTCATCAAGAAAGAATTCAGACTCGAATAGTTGCCGATGCAGCGCAGAGACGGTTTTGCGGCTTTGCTGGCTTTGCCATTCGTGTCGGCGCTACCCGTGAGGGCGGCCGAGGCGAAACGTCGCATCACGGTATACACGGCCGTGGAGCCGGAGTGGCTCGCCGTTTACCGTAACGCCTTTGCCGCCGTTCGTCCCGACATCGAAATCACCTATGTGAGGGCTTCCGGAGGGCCGATCTGCGCTCGTCTTCTTGCCGAGAAAGACCGAGTGCAGGCCGACGCCGTGCTGGGGGTGTCGGCCATTGCTCTGGAAAACCTCAGAGCCAAAGGTATTTTGGAGCCCTATGCTCCGCACGAGGTCGAAAAGCTCAATCCCAAGATGGTGGAAAAGGATAACCATTGGTTCGGGATCAACGCTTGGGGAGGATCGGTCTGCGTCAATACGGATCTTCTCAGGAAAAAAGGACTTTCGGTGCCGCGCAGCTGGTCCGATTTGCTGCAATCTGAATTTCAGGACCAGATTGTCATGCCCAACCCGAGAGCCTCGAGCACGGGACTGATGTTTCTTCACGGTTTTGTGCAGGGGTTCGGCGAGAAGAAAGGCTGGGAGGTGATCGAAAAGCTGCACGCCAACATGCTTTTTTATGCGGCAAGCGGCGCGCGGCCGGCAGCCATGGCGGCACAGGGGGAAATTCCCATCGGATTGAGTGCTGCCGCTTTTCTCAAGCCTTTTTTGAAATATAAAACTCCCGTCTCGGTGGTGCAGCCGGAAGAAGGCATTGCGTGGGATGCGGAGGCCTGCGCGCTGCCGCGGGGGTGTCCTCATCCGCAGGAGGCGAAAGCCTTTTTGGATTTCTGCGCCGGACCTGCCGTCGGCCAAATTGCGGCTGATTTCAGCGGCATTGCGGCACGGGAGGGTTTCAGCACCGAAGAGGGCAAACGGATTGCCGAGCGTTTCCTGCCGATGGATTTTGCCCGCGCTGCAAGGGACAAAGATGTGATTCTGGCGCGCTGGTATGCGCTTGCCACTCGCTAAGGAAAAGGATGTGACAGGTATGACCGAACGCAAAGCCGCCAATCTGCAGCTCAAGGCCCTCACCAAAAAGTACGGTGAACAAACGGCACTTTACGAAACGACGCTCAACATTCCGGCAGGGCGTTTTACGTCCATTTTGGGACCGTCGGGTTGCGGCAAGAGCACGACGCTGATGTTGATTGCCGGACTGGAAAAGCCCACTGCCGGTTGCGTTTTGGTTGACGGAGACGATGTGACGAACACGCCTGTTGAAGAGCGCGGCATCGGCATTGTGTTTCAGAATTACGCACTTTTTCCAAATCTTACGGTCAAAGAAAACATCCTTTACGGACTGAGGGCAAGGAAAGCGTCCGAAGCAACGCTTTCATCTCGCCTGTACGAGATGCTGGAACTGACGTATCTCACCGATCTGTCCGAGCGTTATCCGGCCGAGCTCTCCGGCGGTCAGCAGCAGCGCGTGGCAATTGCGCGGGCTCTGGCGCCACATCCTCGTCTGCTGCTTCTGGATGAACCTCTGTCTGCGCTCGACGCCTGGTCTCGGGCTTCCATCGGCGAACAGCTCAGGGCGATTCAGGAGGCTTCGGGTGTGACAACGGTGATGGTGACGCACGACCGACAGGAAGCACTGTCGCTTTCGGATTATGTTGTTGTAATGAATGCCGGTCATGTGGAACAGGCTGATGAACCGAACGATATATACGATCGTCCGGCAAGCGAATTTGTGGCGACCTTTGTGGGCGGCATGAACATCGTGCGCATGCCTTTGATTCGAGAGGGGGCGGCAACGGGCCTGCGCTATGCCGACGTGAAGCTGTACCGTGCCACAGAAGCTGCGCTGACTCGCCCTTACACATTCGTCGGGCAAGTTCAGGCCGTTCAGTTCATGGGCGACGCGGTACGCGTCAAGGTTCTCCTGAACGATTTCCAAACAACCATCACGGCTGATGCACTGCGCATCAATACTGATCGATCGGTGTTTTCGCTACATTCGCTCATTGCCGTTGAACTGCCGGAAAGCGCCTGGCGCACATGGGGCGCGCAATGAGTTTAAGCCGCACGTACGACGGCCCGATGCCCAAGCTCCTCCTCGGAGGGCTTGTGGCTCTTTTGGCTGCAGGACTTCTCTGGCCGTTAGCCGAACTCGCGCTTCTCGTCGTGGCAGAAGGGGCGGGAGCGGCAGCGTTTTTAACGCCTTACAACCTGCGGGCCGTCGGCAATACGATTGTCATGGGGGCCGTCGTGGCTCTGACGGCGACCGTGCTGGGCTTTGTGGTGGCCTATGCCATCACGGTGACGCGCGCTTGCGGACGCGGTGCACTCAAGGTGCTCTTTTTGGCGCCGTTGTTTGCGCCCTCCATCATGCCTGCCATCGGGATCATCTATTTGGTGGGCAGCAACGGCTTGCTTTTCAATCTGGACCTCTACGGTCCATTGGGCGTCTTTTTGGCCGGACTCGTCTTTGCCTTGCCTCATACAGTGATGCAGCTGAGGTTAAATCTGGCAACCATGGATGTGAAGCTCCTGGCGGCGGCAAGAAGTCTCGGCGCCGGTCCCTGGCGGCGCTTTGCGACCGTGACGCTGGTGCATGCCAGAGCGGGACTGGCCAACGCATTCATGATCGCCTTCATTCTGACGATCACCGACTTCGGCGTGCCGAAAATGCTTGCGGGCGACTTTCCGATGCTTGCTACCGAAATTTATGCGTTGGCGGTGGGCGAGCAAAACTTTGCTGCAGCGGGGCTTTTGAGTCTTGGCTTGCTCATTCCGGCGCTCTTGGCGCTTCAAGTGACGCGACGCTTTTCTCAGACACAGACGAAGGCGGTGTTCCACGTCAGAGAACCCGAGCCTTCGCCGATGTGCGATGCTGTGGCCGGCGTTCTTGCCTGGTGTGTGGTCGGTGCGGAAGTGCTGGTGATCGGCGTTGTGATCTATGGTTCTTTCATCACGTTCTGGCCGTACGAAACGCAGCTCACGTTGGGCAATTACGCCTTTAGAAATTCAGCCTACGGAATCAGTCCCTGGCTGCATTCCCTGATCGTGAGCTTTGCCGTGGCGGCATTGGGAACCGTGTTGGCGTGGATGGGCGCCTACCTGACAGTTCGCATGCCGCAGTTGCCGGGCCTTTTGAGGGCGGCTTACGACAAACTTGCCTCGTTGCCCGTCTGCATTCCGGGGACGGTGCTCGGCTTGGCTTGGGCGATGACTTTTTCCGGTACGCCGCTTTTTACGGGGACGCTCGGCAGTCTTTTTCTGGTGATCGCCAATACGGTGATTCATCTCTGGAGCGTACCTCACATTACGGCAAAGGCCGGCCTGAGTGCTATGAACGGCAAGTTCGAAACGGTTGGTCAAACGTTGGGTGCCGGTCGGCTCGTGACGATTACACGGGTGATTGTGCCTTTGAGTCGTGCCGAACTTTGCGATATTTTCTCCTACCTTTTTGCTTCGGCTGTGACGACAATCTCTGCGGTGGTGTTTCTGTACACCCCTTCGAGCATTGTGGCGGCCGTGGCAGCCATCGACATGATCGACAGCGGCTTTATCAGTGAAGGCGCGGCCATGTCGTGCCTGATTTTTGTTTGCGCGTTGACAGTGCGAGCGGCCTCGCTTGTGGCCTCCGGTACTGTGTTTACCAACCGATGTTCCCGATAACGGCCATGCGACGCACGCTTCCCATTACGTTCGTTATTTTGAGTGTCCTGCTCGAGCCGCAGGCCGCCTACGCCTATCTTGATCCCGGTACGGGCAGCATGTTGCTTTCCGTTTTTGTGGGGTTGATTTCGGGCGCCTACTTTGTGATCCGAAAGCTTCCTTCTACGCTCAGAAGTCTCTTTTTCCGACTTACCGGCAAGACGGATGCCCTCAAGCACAATACGCTGACGTTCTATGCCGAAAGCGCGGCATATTGGTCGACGTTCAAGCCCATTCTGGCGGCACTCGAGACGCTGGGTGTGGAGAGCTCTTATCTTACGAGCGACGAGAAGGATCCGGTGTTTACCTCCGGTTTTAAGTGTGTGCATCCCCGCTTTATCGGCAAGTCCAACACAGCCTATACGGCGCTGGGATTTCTGCAGACCAAGGTGTTTGTGCTGACGACCCCCGGCATCGACGTCTTGCAGATCCGACGTTCTCCGGGCGTCGGTCGCTATGTGCATGTGGTGCATGCCGTGGGTGACATTCACACCTACAAGCTTTTCAGTTTCGACTACTACGACGCCGTTTATTGCGCCGGCCCCGGACAGGTTAAGAGTCTTCGTGCGCTTGAGTCGCTGCGTGGAACTCGCCCCAAAGAGTTGACGCAGCTCGGCTGTCCCTATGTGGACGGTCTGGTGGAGCGGGCAAAGAGAGCGGCTCCTCCGCAAGCGGGTACTGTCATTGTGGCGCCCACGTGGGGCCGCAACGGTCTGCTGACCCGAACCGGCGCCATGATTCCGAAGATGCTTGCGCAAGCGGGGTATCACGTGATCCTGCGTCCGCATCCGCAAAGTTTTGTGTCCGAACCGGAATTGATGGATAAGCTCGCGCAGGAACTCTTGCCTTTTGACAACGTCGAATGGGATCGACAGCCCGACGGTTTTGCGTCGTTGTCCCGTGCGCAGCTGATGGTAAGCGATATTTCGGGCGTGATCTTTGACTTTGCATTCGTCTTCCTGCGTCCGGTGATAAGCGTAGGTGCGGGGCCGCTCAAGGACGGGTTCGAAGCGTGGGAAATTCCGCACGAAGCTTGGGAAGTGAGTGCGCTCGATACGTTGGGTAAACGCATATTGCCCGGTGACGAGAAAAACGTGGTCGAGGCCGTGCAGGCTCTTTTGGCCGACGATTCTCGTGCGCGCGAAAAAATTCTCGCCTTGCGCGAAGAAAACGTTGTCAATTTCGGTGCGGCCGGCATGCCGATTGCGCGTGCTCTGGTCGCCGAAGTCGAACGCCTCAAGAATCAATCGACGCGCAAAACGCAGGCAAAGAAGGGACAGTAAGCGATGTTGGATTTCATTTACACGCTTTTGATTGCGCCGCTTGAATACTGGATGCATGCGGCTTTGGTTTGGGGCTACTCGCACACCGAAGCCTGGGGTCCGGCCATTGTCGTGATGAGTCTGGCCGTCAACGTGGTGATTCTGCCCATCTACATCAAGGCCGAAAAGTGGCAGGAGGGCGAACGCGCGCTGCGCAAGAGCTTTGAAGCCAAGGAGGCCATGATCAAGCGTACCTTCAAGGGGCAGGAACGCTTTGCCATGATTTCGACGATGCATCGTCAAGCGGGTTACTCGCCGTTTTTGTCGCTGCGCTCATCGTTGGGCTTTTTCCTTCAGATTCCGTTCTTCTTTGCGGCTTATCACTTCCTGTCGCATTTCGAGCCTCTCGCGGGCGTTTCCTTTCTCGGCATCGCTGACTTGTCCAAGCCCGACGCCATGATCAATCTAGGTGCGTTTTCAGTCAACGTGCTGCCGATTCTCATGACCGTCATCAATCTGGCAAGCGCGCTCGTCTATACGCACAACATGACGCGCCGCGACAAGATGCAGCTCTACGGCATGGCAGCGGTCTTTCTGGTGTTGCTATACGACGCGGCAAGCGGTCTGGTGCTCTATTGGACATGCAACAACATCTTTTCGTTGGGAAAGAACATCGTTTACAGTCTGCTCGAGCGCGTGCAGAAGCCCGCAGCGGCAATTTTTGGCGCGGTACGCGGCCGCTTTGCGCATCAATCAACGGAAGTCTTCCCCGGAGGGTGCCTATACGGTGTGCCGCTGATGCTCTGGGGCGTTGCCGTCATTCTGGCGCTTCTATCGAGCAATCAGGCTTTTTTTGTGCCGGAGAGCATCAAAAACGCCGTGTCGCTTTCGTCTGACTTTGCCTATATCGCCAGCATTGTCATCGCCGTTGTGCTGGCCGTGAAGTTGCGGCTTTGGAAGCATCACTGGGTTATCTTGCTTCTGACTGTTGTAGCTGCGTATTACGGTCTGCGCGTTTGGGGCAAGTGGTATTTCTTCGGGGCCAACCGCAAGAGTTTTGCCTTGAGCTCGGGTTTTCTTTTCTTGATTCCGGCTCTGGGCGTGCTTCACGCCGGCATTGATCTGCGACGCTTTTTGTACAGCGAAGCGCACAGTGCGCGTTCCACCAAGCCGGCAGAAACGCTACTGGCTCCGGCCGGTATCTGGATTACGTTGCTGCTGGCGGCATATCTTCCCGTGCAGGCGTATTGCACGGCTGTCGAAATTTTCTCCACACCTGATGTCGTTCTGGCTAAGTCGCTTTTGTGGTGCGCCGGCATCGGCGTTGTTGTGTGGTTGTTTGCTTTTTTGGCCGGTATCGTCGGATCGCGTAACTTTGCGGGTTATTTCCTGGGGGCGGTGACGCTTCTGTTTACCGTATATGCCTTCTTGCTTCCGCTTGATACCGGCACGATCGACGCTTTCCAAATCAGTAATCCTTCTGCGCTTTTCCGCTCGGCTAATCTCTTTACCGACTTAGCCGTGATCGTTGTGGTCTTCGGGGCGTATATCTGGCTGATTCGATCCGGTCATACCCGGTGGATCAAGAGCGTGTTCGTGCTGTGCATTGTGGGTTCGCTCGTCAACGGTTCATATCTCCTGTGGCAGAGCCGAGGTCAGTGGCAGACCGATACGGCTCCCCGGGAAACGGCGGCCGACGAGCTGCCAGACTACAACGACCGACTTTTCGGTTTTTCCAAGACCGGGGAAAACATTGTCGTTGTCATGATGGACGCTTTTACCGGTACGCATATGGAGCGCATTCTGCAGGCCGAGCCGGAACTCAAGCGCGATCTTGACGGATTTGTGTGGTACCCCGATACTCTGGCGGCCGGTCCATCGACCAATACGGGCATTGCTTCGGTTCTGTGCGGCTATGACTGCACGCCGCTGGCCATCAACGCGCAGGGCAGCGAATCGGTGGCGGAAAAGATCAATCGCAGTTACGGCAACTTCATCAACCGTCTCGGCGACAAGTGGGATGTTTCGCTATACGAGCGCAATTGGCTCGAAGAGATGCGCCTGCGAAAGTACACCGATCACGATGTCCTTGGACTTCGCTATCTGAGCGACGCCTATACCGACCGTTACATCGAGCGCAACGACATCGCCATCGGCCGCGGCAACACCGACGAGTTTTTGCTTGCCGTGTCGGTCTATTCCGCCGTGCCCTGGAGCGGCAAAAACCTGATCTATCGAGACGGCCGTTGGTTTGAAAGTTTCCTCGGAAACAAGAACGAAGTTCTGGTGCTGCGCGCTCTCAAGGACTGGGCGCTTTTCGATCAATTGCCCGAATTGTCCAATGCCAATCGGCAAAAGAGTACATTTAAGTTCATTGACACGGAACTCACACATTTTCCTTGGTTTATGGATCCGGGCGTTTGCCGCATTCAGACCAACCCAAAGCGTGAGATGAGTTCCGACGGGGTGCCGCTTGCGCATCTGGCAACGGAAACGTGTGCGCTCAAGGCACTTGCCAAGTGGTTCGACTGGATGAAAAAAGAAGGCGTTTGGGACAACACGACGGTGGTGTTGGCCAGTGATCATTCGGCCGGCGACGATCCTGCCTACAGCAAGATTTTTACCGATGCCGGCATGGGCACAGGAGCGGCTCGCTCCAATGCTTTGTTGTTGGTGAAAAAAGCAGGACAAGCAGGAGAACTCAAGACTGACGATGCGCCCATGACGGCGGCCAAGGCGGCCGCACTTTGGACGGGCGTAGAACCTCCGCAACCGCGCATCCATATTTTGGGCAAGTCGCGCGGTGAGGGATATCTGATCGAACGTGTCTGGCATGTCAACGGCAGCATGTTTGATCCCAAGAGCTGGACGGAAAAGGATACCCAGACACAATGATGATGTTAAATCCCAAAATCGTGTTTCGCGGTGAGTCCGCCTTTGTCGATAATTTCAAATTGTTTGATGTCGTACTAAATAACGGCATCACGCTTCGCGTAGCAATCGGAGGCGATGGCGACAAAACGCCGGTTTTGATGGTTCACGGTCATCCGCACACGCATGTGATCTGGCGCAAAGTGGCGCCGGCATTGGCCAAGGATCGCAAAGTGATTCTGGTTGATTTGCGAGGCTACGGTGATTCCTCAAAGCCCGAGAGCATGCCGGATCATCGTCCCTACAGCAAACGTGAAATGGCTTACGATTTGCAATTGATGCTGCAGACACTCGGCATTGAGCAATGTGACTTTGTGGGACATGACCGCGGCGGGCGCGTGGGGCATCGTTTTGCGCTGGATTGGCCTGAGCGGGTGCGGAGGCTTGTTTTTATCGACATCGCGCCGACCGCTACGATGTACGAGCGCACTGACAAAGAATTTGCGACGCGTTATTTCTGGTGGTTTTTTCTGATTCAGCCCGAACCGTTCCCGGAAAAGCTCATCAACTTTGATCCGGAATATTTTCTGAGACACCACATTCGGGGACAGCTCAAGATTGAAGGTTCACTTGAGGAAGCGGTTTTTGAAGAGTACCTGCGCAGCTATCGAAAGCCCGAAACGATCCATGCCATCTGTGAGGACTATCGTGCCGCAGCAACGATAGATCTTGCCGACGACAAGACTGATGCGGATAAACGTATCCAAGCTCCTTTGCATCTGCTCTGGGGCGCTCGAGGCACCGTCGGCACGCTTTACGACGTGGTGCAGACCTGGCGGGACAAGGCCAGTGTTGTATCGGGCCGCGCGCTTGATTGCGGGCATTCGCCGCAGGAAGAGTGTCCTCAGGAATTTCTCAAGGAAGTCAAAGCCTTCTTGGACGGAAACAAATAGAGACGGACGGTATGTCGAGATTTCACGAGCTCATCACGGGATTTCATGGCTTTAGAAACGAATACCTGCTCAAGGACAAGGAATTTTTCGAGCAGCTGGCGCACGGGCAGAGTCCTAAGACGCTTGTCATCGCCTGTTGCGACTCCCGCACCGACCCGGCCATCATTCTGGGCTGTAAGCCTGGTGACTTGTTTGTCGTCCGTAGCATTGCCGCCATTGTTCCGGACAAGGATTCCGCCGGCAAACACGATGCGGTGATCGCCGCCATCGAGTACGGCATCAAGCATCTTGAGGTGCATGACATCGTCGTGATGGGACACTCTAACTGCGGCGGCATCCACGGTTTGCTCAATCCTGACAAGATCCGCTCCGAAGAATTCATTTCGCGCTGGGTATCCTTGGCGCTGCCTGCCGTTCAGCGTATCGATCACGAGAATCCCGGAATTGACGCGCGAATGCGCTGCCGCTTGTGCGAGGAAGGTTCCGTACTGCTTTCGATCGAAAACCTTCTTTCGTACGAGTGGGTGCACGAACCGGTGCAGGCCGGTCGCCTGTGTCTGCATGCCGTCTACTACGACCTCGGTCGCGCTCGTCTTGCTTTATGGAACAGCGAAACAGAAGATTTCGAAGAGGTTCCCGCTCTGCATTCTGCCTGATTTCGAAGCGAAGGAGCTTTGCAAAATTCATGTTTTTGCATGATTGAAACTTTTGTAATAACGCTAGTTTTTAAATTAAAATTCCATAAAAATCAGAAGCTTAAGATATTAATAAGAGGATCTTTTGCAAGGAATCTTGACTGCAAAACAGTAAGAGAGTAGAGTGATCGGAACGTTCAATAACTTGCTTTTTGCAAGAGAAGATCATTTTCAATACACGGAGTTTTGCAAATGTCGAGCGATAATCGGATCATTATTTTTGACACCACGCTTCGCGATGGTGAACAGGCGCTGCCGCAGAGTCTTTCGGCGCGTCAGAAGCTGCAGATCGCGCTGGCGCTCGAAGAGCTTGGCGTAGACGTATTGGAAGCGGGCTTTCCGATTTCTTCCAAGGGTGACTTTGAAAGTGTTTCTCAGATTGCGGCAACGCTGAAAAAAACGATCCCCTGCGGCCTGTCTCGTTGCGTTGCAAAGGACATCGAAGCGGCCGGAGAAGCCCTCCGAGTCGCGGAACGCTTCCGCATTCATACCTTCATTGCCACGAGCACGATTCACGTGCGCGATAAGTTGCGCAAGTCCTTTGACGACATCGTTGAAATGGCCAAGGCTTCCGTGAAGCTTGCGCGCAATTACACCGATGATGTGGAATTCTCTTGCGAAGACGCAGGCCGCACTCCGATCGACGAACTCTGCCGCATGGTGGAAGCCGCTATTGACGCGGGCGCAACGACCATCAACATTCCCGATACAGTGGGCTACACGCTTCCGACGGAATTCGGCGGCATCATCACCAACATCTTCAACCGCGTTCCCAACATCGACAAGGCGGTGCTTTCCGTGCATTGCCACAATGACTTGGGCATGGCCACCGCCAACTCGCTCACGGCCGTGCAGATGGGCGCGCGCCAGATCGAATGCTGCATGAACGGCTTGGGTGAGCGCGCCGGCAATACGTCGCTCGAAGAAGTGGCTGCGGCCTTGAACGTTCGCAACGGTTACTTTGAAGGGCTCAAAACCGGCATCGTGATGAAGAACATCGCCAGAACGTCTTCGCTCGTTGCCAAGATCTGCCACGAACCCGTTCCGCCGCACAAGGCCATCGTCGGTTCGAATGCTTTTGCGCACAGCTCCGGCATTCATCAGGACGGCGTGCTCAAGAATCGTCAGACCTATGAAATCCTAACGCCTGAGAGCGTTGGCTTTAAGGGCAACAATATGCGCATGACGGCGCGTTCCGGCCGCCATATGATCCGTACCTGCCTGCAGAATCTCGGCTACACGGAAAAAGACTACGACCTCGACGACATCTACGCCCGCTTCCTGAAGCTTGCCGACAAGAAGGGACAGGTGTTTGACTATGACCTTGAATCCTTGGTGTTCTTCACCAAGCAGGGCGAAAATGACGACGATACCTATCGCCTCGATCGCCTCAACGTGATGAGCGGCAGCGGCGACATGACGGCAACGGCCACGGTGAGACTGCAAGTCGGCAAGCGTACCCGTACGGACTCGAGCATCGGCAACGGTCCCGTGGATGCGGTCTATAACTGCATCACGCGTTTGACGGGCGTGCGCTGCAAGCTCACGAGCTTTGAAATCACCGCCAATGGTGCCGGCATGGACGCTCTCGGTCAGGTCAACATCACGGTTGATTATGACGGACGCGTCTTTCACGGCATGGGGTTGTCGACTGACGTGATCGAATCGGCCGCATTGGCTTTGCTGCATGCTATCAACAACATCGAACGCACCAAGCGCATTCAGGAGTTGAGAGAGCCTCCCAAGAAGGTTGACGATCTGGTGGCCGAACACCAGGCCTGATCGAATTCTTCAATAAGTCAAAGCCGTCGTTTCAGTAGAGAGCCGAAGCGGCGGCTTTGGGTTTCTTATGTTTCAAAAGGCAGTTTTTTGTCCGATCCGAGCTCTTCGGTGGACAAGCCCAGGAAAAGCGTTTGATAGTTTTCAAGCGCCGGATTGAAGGACAGAAAAACTTTTGCCTTTTCCTTCAATGACGAGATCTGAATTTTGGCCGGATTGCGTTTGATTTCGGCAAAACAGACGGTTTGGTTGAGGTCGTCGACCGCTACGCAGTCAATCTTGTTGGTGCCATTGAGATCCCACCATGGCCCGACCTGGGTGAATAGACCGAGGTTGCGGAAATGGCGACGGTATAGTCTTTCGAGCACACGGCCGGACCGATTCGGATAATCGCGCAGAATCAACTGACGGATGGCTTGCGTATTGTGGCTCTGCAGAATGCGTTGATTGGGCAGGATAAAGGTAAACCAGAAATCCAACAGTTCGTCGTTGAGTTCATATGCAACGCGTTGACGCTTGGCGCCGTTTTGTCCGACCAGGTCCAGCGACTCGATCAGACCGAACTCGTGCTGAAGCTGATACAAATGCGCCGATACGTCAATTGAGAAAGAGCTGATGAGTTCGGCGCGTTTGTTTTTACCGGCGGCAATACGTCGGAGAATCTCGTGGTAGGTTTGCGCGGAACCTTTGAACTCGGAGGCAAGCATTAGCTGCGCTTCGGAAAGCCAGACGGAATTCTCTTCTACGCCCAGCTGCAGCATATCCTCAAGCGTAAAGGCGCCCATCTGCAAAAAGTTTTGGATGTATTGCGCTACGCCACCTGTGAAGGCGTAGAGCGCCAAAAGGTCGTCTCCGCTGAAGTTCGGGCAATAGCTTTTGAAAACGGATTTGACGAGATCGGGCAGGAACGGCTCGAGGTGAAGAACAGCATTGTTGCGGGCAAAAAGCGGTGCTTGACCGTTCTCGAAGATTTCACGCATAGAGCTTGCAACGGAGCCGCAGACAACGAGAAGCAACTGCATTTTTTCGTGGTGCAAATCCCAGAGCTTTTGCAAAGTGCCGTAGAAACTCGGCTCAACGCGACCGAAGTTCTGGAATTCGTCGAGCACCAAAGTGATCGGACGCTGTTTGGCGACTTCGAATACCTCCATCAGTGCATCTTCGAAGTCATGAAACCGCCGCGGGCGGGACCACCCAAGACATTCTCTCAGGCTTTCGGAAAAATCCTCGAGATTGGATCTGGCATCCAGGTGTGGGTTGATGTAGACGTAGACCGACGGCATATCGTCGCACGACGGCAGTGCCTCCAGGATGAGACGTGTTTTACCGACGCGGCGTCTGCCGGAGACAACCACAAAACGACTGATGGATTTGTCCTTCACGGTGGAGCGGAGTTGTTGCAGTTGAAGGAGCTCGCGTTCGCGACCGAAGAACGTATTTTTGGAAGCAGCAGACATCTGACACCTAAAAATGCGTAACATTATTACGGGTATTATTGTTACGCGTTATAGCGTGAACCAAGAAAAGCGTTCCGAAGCTTCGTCAGAACTCAAACGAATAGAGCAGGTCAAGCGCTTGATCTACGCCGCTCACTGCTTCCACGTACAACCTCGGAATAACGCGATAGCGAAGCGTGAGCGTCGCCAGGGAATCGAAAATCCCGACGCCGTATTTCACTTTGAGACCCGGCAACACATAACCCGATACCACCAGCTGCGAGCTGTCACCGACGCCCTCGGTTTCAAAACCGAGGCCGCTGATGCCGACTGCGTCGCCTAGCGATTCGAACACATGACTGCCTTGACTCAAGCCAAGGTTAATGAGGGCGGAGGTAATCATGGTGTTGTCCGAGTCGCCCGACGGATCAAGACCTTCGCCGCGAATGAGGTAACTCAAGGCTTCCGTTTCGGATTTTGCCGGATCGGTGAAGACAGCTACCTGCGGAGAATCAACCGAGCCGGTGACACGAATGCCAGCAATCACATCATCGGCTGTGCGATCTGGGTTGCGAATGGCTTCCAGGTCCAAAAGAGGATTGGCAACAGCCCCCACGAAATGGAATTCACCTCGGCGAACGAGCAAGTCTTGTCCGTAAGCCTTGAAGTTACCGCTTGGAACGCTGATTTGACCGGTTAAACCAAGGGTCCCATTGTCTTGAATCACATTGAGGTTCCCGGTGAGTCTGGCCTTAAGGCCCATGGCTTCAACACGAACATCATCCCCGATGTGAATGCGAAGATGGCTTTCTATGGGTATGGGCTTGCCGGCTGCCTTTTTCTTGGCACGCGGACGGTCCAGACGAACAACATCGTCGGAAACGTCAACAGCAGAAGCCGGTAGTTTGCTGACTGAAACTTTAGCCCAGGGAACCGAAATGGAGCCGTCAAGCTTAATCAGATCGCGGCTTGCCTCGCAGGTCACGTCAGTGGTGAGGTCAAACTCAATGTCAGGAGGTAAGGTCACGCGCAAGTTGCTTCCTTTGGTTGTCACGATCGCTTTGCCTTCACCGATAGTGCGCCAATCGGCTGCTCCGGAAAGTGTGACTTCTCCCTGAGGTGTTTTGAGGTGCCCTTCGAGGGTGGAAGAGTTGCCGTTGAAGATCAGTTTGATGTCGCTGGGCAACATTTCGAAGGGAAGTTTTGTTGAGTCAAGCTTGGCATTAAAAAGTCCGGTTCGTCCGTAAATCAGAGGCTCTTCCAACGTACCGGCAAAGCGCAAATTGCCGAACCACTGTCCTTCGGCGGATTCACCCGGTGAGAGGAAGGAGTTAACGAGGGTGGCGTCTACTGCGACGAACTTCAATGTTCCGTCGACGGTGCGGGTGTTCAACAGATCGCTCATGCGAAGCGAACCTTCAATGTCGCCGTTATCTTTGATGTCAATCTTCCAGTTGCCTTCAATGCTGTCCTTGGCATTGGCAAAGCTGAGTTGAACGGAATTGAACCCCACCTTCAGGTCGCTGAGATCCATGCGGTATTTGGTGCTGATGTCTTTTGCCTGCACGGTAACGCGGCCGCGAGGAAGTTCAGAAAGTCCCGCCGGCAGCGTCACGTCTGCGTTGGCCTTGATGATGCCGTCCGCAACAAATCGTCCCGGGAAGTATTGCTTGATGAAAGCAAGATCGAATTTCGGAAGGCTGAGCAGAATGCGCAGATCGCTTCGATTGGTGAGATCAAGTTTGAGATCGTTTTCCAGGCACAGTCGTGCATGGGTATGAGCCAGGCATGCTTTGCTGACATTGGCTCGGTTGAGGTCGGGCACATAAGCCAGGCGCATTGGTTTTTCAAGAGTGACGGGGCCGTATGCGGTTTTGACTTTGAGCTCGGCAAGGGCGCCTGCCCAATTGCCGAGCATACGTTCGTAAATGCCCGAGATTTTGGCGTCAACGGAAATTGGAGTGCCTTCCGTGTGTACGGTCAGGTTGTGCCGCAGTTCGTTTCCACGTAATTCAATCGTTGCTTTGCGTATGTCGACGCCTTGCGTCTTGAAGTCGGTAAGCTGCAGCGTCAGTCGACCGGAAACCACGTCGCTCGAACGCATGCGCCCGGTCAGATGGCCGCGCTTAAGTGTTGTGCCGAGATAGTCAATATTGCGTGCCGTCAGATCGGCGTTGATGACGGGCAGCCTCGTGGTTCCCGTTACGGCCAATGTGCCTTTGATCGATCCCAGCAGGTTGGGATCGACCAAACCGAAATCGGGCGCATCAATTTTGGTCTTGAAGTCCAGTTCCGGGATGTCTTTGGCAAAGTCAGCCTTTCCTGAGAATTCAAAGGTGTTGTCGCCGACGGCAAAGTAGAGTTCAGGGGCTTCCACAATTCCGTTGCCGTGTGATTCGACAGCGCCTGTGAGCGCCAACGATTGCCCGCGCAATTCCCCAAGAACCGTCAGGTCCTGCAATTTGGCTTTCCAGCGTCCGTTCTGACGAGAACCCCAGACGACGAAGCTGCCGTCGATTTTCAGAGGCGTTTGCGGCAGCACGGCTTTGGTATCGATACCCGAAAGATTCAGTGAAGCGGCGAAACGGGCGTTTTTCTCCCAGTTGGCCTGCCCGTCTATCTGAATGCGTCCGACGTTGGACTGCACGGAGAAATCCGTCAGATGCGCGGCGACTTCCGATCCTTTGCCGCGGATGAGAACGTCAGCCGTAAAGCTGTGATTATCGTCAACGGGATAGGCCGCCTTGGCGGAGACTTGCAGCGCATAATCAACGGCCTTGCCCGAGAGATTGACGGAAACGCCGCTGATTTCCGAACCGGAAATTTCAACCTTATCGGCTTTGATTTCTGCAGACATCGGCAGACCGACTGTCGTGGGCGAAGCTTTCAGCACAAACGAAGCGCCTTCGACGCCTGGGACGTTATTGACACGGCCGTTGAGAGTGACAGTGTCGGCAAGAGCGCCTCGAGCTGAGATTTTTGCCGTTACGGTCACGGGAGGCTGCGGTTCCCGTTTGGGCAATAGGCCGCGCACACTGTCACGCCATTGTTCTATGCGGCGCTTGAGCCGAGCATTTGCTTTTCGTCGGAGTTCGCGACGCTCTTCTCGCGACAAAGTTTTAATGTCGACCTGTTTTCTGGCCTGACCCTGAGCCCGATGTTTGGCACGACGTTCCTGGGCAGCCTTGAGTCGTTCGGCACGTACCTCTTTGAGTCTCTCGTAGAAGTTTTCAATGTCTTCCGTTGTCGGTTCGGCAACCGGCGGCACAGTGCCGGTTGGGATTGCTTCGCGGGGCACGAGAGATGAGACGTTAAGTTCAAGATTGACTTCATGACGGGCATCGAGTCCCATCGTCATGCGTCCCGTGAGCTCCGCGTTCATGGCTCGGACGGCTATGTTTTCCAGTGTCGCGACGCCGTTTTGAGCGGTGAGCGCAAATGTAGCCGATTCGATGATTTGATCGGGATTGCCTTTGATGGCAAAGCGAGAAAGCTCAAAGTGTTTGAGATTAACATCCAGCGGCAGGTCGACGGCGGGGATTTCCGGCACAACGGGTTGCGCGAAGGTGCGCTTGAGCATGGCACCGAGCGGTTCGTCGGAGGGTGGTGTTTGGGCCGATGCAAGGCTTGAATCTGCCAGACGCACGGAGTCAATGTCGAGGCGATCTTTCGTCCAAACAGCCTGTGTCTGAAAAAGCCCAACGTTAACAACATTACCGTCAATGTCAGCCTGCAGGTTTTTGATTGCCACGCGCTCGACAATCACGGCAACCGGCGTTTTAAACCGCGAGGTCTGAGTTTCGTCAAGCTTTTGAGTAGGCGATTTCGGGACAGGCGTTGAAGCCGACGACGCCATTTCCTGCGTTCGAACGAGGAGTGAGGCGTCTGAAATCTCAAAGTCATGGAGAGCCACGCGCCGAGACAGGAGCTTGGCGACACTCAAGTCCCATGAAAGATTTCCGTGAAATGCCAGGCCGGGGACGTCGTACTGCAAATTGTCGGCTTTAAGCGAGAAGACAGAGCCGCTCAGCGATTCGATTCTCAGGCCGGGTACGGCTTTTTCGAGCGCACCTTTGATGATTTGAAGGCCCGTTTCAGTGCCGAGCAGAAATCCGGGGACGGCTGCAAGCACGACCAGCACAGAGGTTGCACCGATGAAAAGTCTTTTGGCCCAGGTCATAGTTCAGGCCCCAAACCGATGTAGAACTGGATACCGTTTTCCTCGGAGTCGCCCACCGGTTTTGCAATGTCAAGCTTGATCGGACCGAGAGGCGATTCCCAGCGCACGCCGATGCCTGCGCCTTTTTTCAGGTTGGAAAACTCAAAGTTTGTGTCAGCTCGGCCGATGTCGAAGAAGACGGCTCCCCACCATTTGCCCTTGACGCGCAGTTGGTACTCGATGCTGCCGGTGATCATTTTTGAAGCACCCGTTAGATCGCCGTTCTCATCCTTGGGCGAAATTGATTCGTAGTCGTAGCCGCGAATGCTTCTGTCACCGCCGGCAAAGTAGCGCAGATCCGGCGGAACGTCGTTGAAGTCGCCCGTTTCAATCCATCCGAGGTGAGAGCGCAGCACGAAGCGATGCTTGCGGGCGAACGTACGAATCAATGTGTATTGCGCTTCAAGCATCAGCGCGTCAATGTCCGAACCCCACATTTGGTTGGCATAGCCGATGGTGTAACGTTGCGAGTCGCCCCACTTGGGCATCAGGCCTCCGCGGCTTCGCGTACGCGAGAGTGAAAACTCGGGGTAGACCATCATTGTCTTGTTGTCAAGCGACCCCTGCGTGAAGTCGTCGAGTCGGAACTTCAGCGCAATGCCCTTTTGCCAGCCTTCGTAGAGATCCCAACGCCGAGTGGCGGCAAAAGTCAGAGAGTCCGCCTTGGTGTCGTTCAAGTCTTCGTGCTTGTATCCTCCGCCGAACATCCAGAACTGCTCCAGTGCATTTTCCTCAAGCGGCAGTTTGTAGAAGAGGTCAAGCATTTGCTCAAGCTTGGAGATGTCTCCTGCAGCCTCAAGACTATGACCCGAATCGTTTAACCATGGCTTTTTCCAGATGAGACGCCCTCGAGGTCCGACGTCGGTGGAGTACCCGAGTCCCGTTTCCACAGAATTTTTGATTTTGGGCGAAACGCGGGTGTGAACCGGCAACTGTTTGGACTCACTCTTGCGGCCGGCAACTATGTCGGGCGTGACGACGATCGAATTGAACCAGCCGCTTGCCGACAGCCTGCGGTTGAGTTCGGCGATGTTATCGGAGAAATAAGGTTCGCCCTCCTTGAAGGGGACGAGATTTTGCAGGATCGGTTCGCGGATTTGGCTTCCTGAAAAATCGACCGGACCGAACGTATAGCGTTCTTTGGGATCGAACACCAACAGCCATTGGCCTCCATTCTTTTCGGCATCGACCTGAAGTTCGCTTTGAATAAAGGTTCCGTCAAAGTGGCCGTAGCGCATGGCGGTGCGTTCTACGGCAGCTTTGAAATCCGTGTATTCCCCGTGGTTGAGTTGCGTGCCGGGTTTGGGAAGCTGACGTTGTAGACGGCGAAAGTGCGATCGGCGCGAGTTCTTTTCACCTTCAATGGTCAGCGTCGCTTTCGTGATGCGAACGGGTTCGCCGAGTTTGACGCGGGCAATGAGTAACGTCTTTTCTTTGCGCTCGGCATTTTTGCTCGCTTTGTCGGAGGTCGGATCGACATTGGGTTGAGGCTGCGGAGTATTGTCAGCAGTTATCGACGGTTTATTGGAAGATGCTTGTGCCTGAGTCTGCGCGGAATCGGGTTTGACCCAGCGGTAACGGATTTCGTACTGGTAATAGCCCAACGCTTCAAGTCCTCGGCGGATGGCCTTATCGACCTGAGAACGATAAGTGTGCTTGCGCGGAGGAGAGGCTTTTTCACGAATCGGTGTCAGAAGTGCTTCAACATTGTCCTTGGGCTCTCCTTGCAGACCGTCGACTCTGACATCAAACGCCCAGGCCGACAGTGCACATGCGAAGGCCATTACCGAAAGCGTCGTCTTGATGAAGACAGCATGAAGTCGCGGGTTGTACGGAGAGCCGACAACCTGTTTGGCAACAACCCGCATTGACCGATACGACACGCTGCGACCTCAGAGGCTTAAGAAACGACGACACAGGATGAATTGTGCCCGCAAAAATCCTGAAGTGCTAAATGGCGGTTCAGGAATGGATGGAACATGAATGCACGTTTTTCTCTTTCGGTAAACTAAGACGACACGAAGATGCGGTACTCGAGGAGATGATTTTATGGCAATCCTTCGATATCTAACTAAATTAACGGGACTTCAGGCAGGTGATGAGCCTGAAGTGCACGAGATTCCACTTGAATCATCTGAACCAACCAACGTCGGGCAGTTGACCGCGCGATTGTCTCGAGCTCTGAAAGCTCGACTGACTGAGGCAATGAAACAGGAAGGGTTTGACGACATCGATTCGGCGCACGGCGATATTCTCAATGTGCTCTACCGGCAGGGGTCGACCAGCATGACGGACTTGGCTCGTCGCTCGCATCGTACGAAAGCAACCGTCACCGTACTGGTCAAGAAACTCGAAAGTCTCGGTTATGTCCTGCGTTGCGCCAATACGCTCGATGGCCGTTCCTGTCTGGTTGATCTGACAGATAAAGGGAACGCTTGCCGGCAGAAATTTGAGGCCATTTCCAAACGCATGGATCAAGCTGTCCGGGGCGCTCTGTCGGTTGATGAGATAGAGACTTTGGAAGATCTTATGCGGAAAATCAGTGCACAACTGGAGAAGGCGGAGCACTAAAATTCGAATTTAGATTGATATCAAATCAAACAATGAAGAAAATCCCAGACGTTTTGGTGGCGGAAACCGAACTAGGATGGAAATACAGGGTATTTAAAGGGGATAGTTCTGTTTGTCCACCTTCTTGTCCACCTTCAGAAGGATGGCTCGGATTACACTCCTCCAAACATTAGCTGTAACCGCGTTCGCTTGCGGTTGGAACTGGAGGGGAAAGGTGCTTGATCTTATCTTTTACGAGCCTGTCTCGTTGGTGAACAGGGCGGATTTTAATGAAGAACAGCTCCAAAAAGCGCTGATTGACAATCCAGAACGGCTCGGTCTAGGTGATATTCGCGTGATCGACAGAGAGCGCACTCAAAAAGAAGGTGGCCGGTTGGACCTCTTGTTTGAGTCGGACGATGATGTTCGATACGAGGTTGAAATTCAGCTTGGAAAAACCGATCCCTCACACATCATCAGAACCATTGAATACTGGGACAATGAAAAGCGCCAACATCCGAGCTATGACCATGTTGCCGTCATTGTCGCCGAGAACCTAACGTCTAGATTTTGGAATGTCATAAACATTCTCAATCAATCAATTCCCCTAATCGCAATTCAAGTTTCCGCATTTAAAACCCCAGGCGGAGAACTGGGGCTTGTTTTCAGTAAATTGCTAGATAGAAGGCAAATCGCTATTTGTGATGAAGAGTCATCTATAGAAGCAAAGATCGCTGATCGACCGTACTGGGAAAAGAAAAATTCTCAGTGTCTGGCTGTTGCCGACGCAATGCTCGCTTTAATAAGCGACAATAGAAATGCCAATATCAAACTGTCATATGTGCTTGGCTATATAGGCTTTAAGGTAAACAACAAGACAGTAAATTTTGCCTCGGTAGAACCCAGAAAGCGGTATACGTTAATAAAAATATTTGCTCCACAGGAGGCAATCTGCAATCTGATAGATCAGTTATCCCTAACGGATATTAAATACAAAGATAACTACTTAATGATTCGTTTAAATATTGAATACCTAAAAACCAATTCACAAGTAATTAAGGAAATATTGCTTGAAGCAATAAAGGCTCGATGCCAAGATATTTTTGAATAAAAATGAAAAAATTATTAAAAATTCTGTGGACAATTTTTTTGCTACCCGGAATTGTAGTGCTTTGGTTTGAATATATGTACCCAAGTAAAGGACAAAGCATTGCAAGTGGAAGGCGCAGAAGGAGTAAAGTTGTTACGATTATAACTGCAATACTCGGATGGTTTATTATCTTGGTTTTGATTCCGTTCGATGTGTTTAAATATTACCCGAATTAATTGGAAAAAATCAAATGTCAGAGACTGAAGAAAAAGAGCCGAGAACAAAGGTAAATGGGAAATTAAAGCTCGGCATTGCATTTTTAAGCATTACTATAGGTTGCCTAATAGCTCGCCCTTTTTGGATAGAACAGCAAAATGTTCAACATAATGAACAATATGCCTATCTTGATTCAATCAAGATAATCAATCCAGTCGAATATGCTCAAAAATTATACGATGAAGGGCATTATAAAGATGCACAGGATTACATAGCCTTTTATCAAAATTTACCTCTGGTTAGCTCTGAAGAGGCTGAAAAGCTAAATCCGATTCTTGATAAAGTACTCGAAACCAGGGCATCGCTTGAATACAAATTAAAAGAAGCAGGAAAAGGATTCTTTCTGGGTAAAAGTGAAGAATCTTATGGTAAGGCCGCCGAATTTGTTTCTGAGTTTTCTGGTGTGGGAGATGTAAGAGATCTCGTAACGGCAGGATATTCTTATGCAAATGACAAGGAAGTAGATTTATTTACAGCAGGATTAGCGGGTGCTGGATTAATTCTTACGGTGGCTTCAGTAGGACCTCAAGCAAGTGCAACAATACCTGCAAAAACAGGTGTTGCGGTACTTAAAATTGCAAAAAAGATTAATAAGATTTCGGAACCGATGCAGAAAAGCATCAAGAATGTAATTGCTAAGGTGGCCAAAGAAAGAAAAAAAGAAGTTGCGTTCAAAGAATTTGTCGAACCAATGGCTCAACTTGGTCAATATCATAAGAGAACTAATCTTACCAATACGATTGAAGTAATTGGCAAAAGCGACTCTATTTCAGATATTCCTAAAACGATCAAAGTGGCAGATCAATTTGGGATACAAGCCGCAAATGTCTTTAGGTATTCTGGCCCAGATGTGTTAGCCGTCACTGAAAAAGTTGGTGCCGAAGCCGTATTAAAGGCCTCTAAATATGGTCCTGAAGCTGTCTCGGCTTTAAAGACTGTACCTGTTGATAAGCTAATCAATGACATAAGAGCCTTGGGCAAGATCGTTGCCAAACCATTCATTAATATGATTGATATGATCTTTTATATCGTATCGGCCATCTGCGGAATAATTGGTTCTATTTTGGGTTTTTACGGTCTTAGATCATTGATGAAGATTGTCAAGCCGAGTTGACATGATTATGAAGATAATTAGATATATTTTCGAAATACTTCTTTTTGTTGTTGGTGTATTGATTTTAATCGGTAGTTCTGGCAACGAGTTGTTTTTTCTGATCGGAATTGGCTTTATATATGCGGCATACAAAATTGAATCTTTTTTCCGAAGAAGGGAATTTGAGCGCAAATGTGTCCAAGATCAAATATTATTTAAAGGTGAAACACCAGAACAGGTTTTAGAAAGTTGGGGAGAGCCAGATGATTACTTTAGTAATAGTGAAGAAACTATCTGGTGTTATGGTCCTAGAGGTATGAGTGGTACCCAATATAAAGCCAGGATAACTTTTAAGAAAGGTGTCGTCTCAAAATTTACCCGCGAGCAAAAAGATTTTTAAGACGAGGTCCACATGTCAGAAGTCAATTTAACTACCGAACAGCAATTGCTCGTTATAAAAGCTCGCTTTGAAGATTTAAGGCGGTTAGCTGACCGTAGTTAACCGCCCTTCTGCGAAAATGGCTGAATTTGTAGATTCCGCCTTTTCATCTTAATCTAGATAAATTGCAATTATTTAGATTAAATTTCCGACATGTTGCTATATTTGTAAACGGTGCCTCTGCTTAACCCTAATTCTCTCGCAATTTGGCTAACTCGTTTTCCTTCCAGAACTAATTTCTTAACTTCAGCGATTTTGGCTTCACCTATCGGTCTTCTGCCTTTATAAGCACCTCTGGCTTTTGCAATAGCAATCCCTTCTCGTTGTCTTTCCAAAATTAAAGACCGTTCGAACTCCGCCACAGCACCCAAAATCATCATCAAAAGCTTGGACATTGGATTAGATGCTGTTTTTGCTTCAAAGGTGAGATTCTCTTTGATAAAGTGAATTTCCACGCCTTTGTCTAATAGAAATTCTGTCAGCTTCAGCAGATCTCGTAGATTTCTAGCTAACCTATCCATGCTGTGAACATAGACCACGTCTCCGCTTCGAACGTATTGCATCAACTCCTGCAATTGAGGTCTTTGGTCGGTATTCTTTCCAGAAGCATGATCCTCAAATACACGATCGAGTTCCAAATCAGCAAGTTGTCGATCGGTATTCTGAACCAACGTGCTCACTCTTTTATATCCAATTTTTTGTCCAACGTTCATAGCTTATCCTTCTCGGTCGATATAAATAGATTATGTACAAAAAGACTTTTAGATTATTTTAAACAAATGTCTAAAAATCGTACATTAAACTCTAAATGAACACTTTGCCGAAACTCGGATATGAACATTAAGACTATAGTCTATTTGAACACTTGGCCGTACAAGGTGCCTCTCTCTTGATGTAATATGTGTAATGTGGTAATAATCGTTTGGAATCAATATCTTAAACTTGTTCGATAGTGTTATAGAAAATGTAATAGGTGTTATGAATCACCTTGTGTATTACACATTACAGAAGACGTGTAATTCCGGAGAGCGGAAAATTTCTTTAGAATCAACGATATAACACGATTACTAATATTACATCAAGTGTTTATAATATCTTAGCAATGAATGGAATGTCGTCTTTTTTCAGGATCAGGTCAAGGGTGCGCAAACTGCCTGTCTTGAGTCATCTGACTAAGGGCGCTTTTTCACTTTCTCGAAGGTGACTAGACAGGTTCTTGACGACGGGGGGTATCCAGTTCGCTCTTTGTGAGGTTTCATTCCGCCCTAGTCTGAGCATTCTTCTAGCTCGCAGACAAGGATGCGGGAATTTGAGACGCACGCTCTTTTGCAATCTTTGCATTTCTTTACGTATTGTGTTTAGGGGCTTTGCGCGTTCGATTAAAACTCAGAATTTATCTGCGGATCAATTTTTTGATATCGAAATCGAAAAAAACACGAATTCTGAAAAATTAACGACAAAAGAATTGCTTTTTCAGGAATTTGACAGTTTTGAGTGGTGGATGAAAACATACTCCCGTCCGGTTCGATTGCGTGTGTCGTACTCGTCACCGTAATCGGGCTTCCTTAACAAAATTTTTTGGGAGATTTTGATGCACGAATACCTACGGGCAGCATCGCTTGCTCGCTTGTTAGGAGTCCACCGATCGACGCTTTGGAGGTGGGCCAAAGAACTTCCTGACTTTCCTAAATCTATGAAGGTCACGGAAGGGGTGACGCTCTGGCGGGTAGAAGAGGTTCAGGCCTGGTTACAGCGAAAAGGAGGAACTGTCACGAACAAGAATTGAAAAAGAGGCCCAAAAAGAATTGAAACGCCGCAATGTTTGGCCACGGCGCGGCGTTCAAAACATCATTTTTTTCAGAGCCTCCAGGCTGGAATTTTACTGTTTTTGTGAATTTCCGACTCTGAAGGCTCAAAGGAATTCTCATATGTCCTATACAGTCTTCAAATCGCTGGCAGAGGCCTGCGAAGCGGTCGGTGTCGACCCTTATTCTTGCCGAACAACTTCTCGTCGGTGGGCACCTGCTGATATTCTCGGCGATCCTCATGGCAAAGGGGATGCCCGCATCCGTCTCTTTGACGACGATAAAGGCGGCGTCGTGTGGAACTGGAAACTCCCTGATGGCGACCAGTGTGCCGTATTTTTCAATGGAGAAGGCAAGCGCAAAGAAATTGAGCGCTATGTTGACCACAAGATGGCGCAGGTTCAAAAAGAAGCTGATGCCGAACAAAAAGCCACTAGCAGAACCGCTATTCGGGTTTACAAACACTGTGAATCGATTTTCAAGCAAGCAGAGCATCCTTATCTGCAACGGAAGGGGGTTGATCCTGCCCGCCTTGTCAAACTGATTCCAGCCACATGGTTAAATGCTCTGCTTCCTGAATGGAACTTGCCTTTCAGCCTGGTCAGCCCTGTGCTCGTGTTGCCGGCTGTTAGCTTCGACCGTGCTGACGCAAAGCTCAAATTGTGGAGCCTGCAATTCATTGACGAGAATGGCACGAAACGTTTTTTGCCGAAAGGTCGGATTAAAAAATGCTTCTGCCCCATCAACGGTCTACCGTCTGTCCCTGTTCGATTCAGGTCGAACATCCACTTAGTCATTGGAGAAGGGTTCGCAACGGTTCAATCTGTGATGCAACGTGGCTTAAACCAAGATGGTGAACGCCGTTACGGCATCGTTGCCTTCAGTTGCCACGGATTGATTGGCGCAGCCCAAATCCTTCGGCTTCGTTATCCGAACGCCCTTATCACCATCTTGGGGGATATCGGCAATGGGTCTGATCAAGCTAAGCAAGCCGCGATTCTCGCAAATGGGAAAGTCTTTTTCCCTGAGTTTACCCAAGAACAAGTTGACGCGTTCCGTGATGTTCACGGTAAAACGCCGACGGACTGGAACGACTACTATGAGGTAGCCCAGTATGTCTAAAAACAAATTGACAAATCCGGCTGACTCTCATCGTCAGTCCGTTGAAGAATGCCCTCACTACACCGTCTCTGGCGGGCAGTACCAACTTCGAGCCGAAGGGGTGTACTTTGTGGCTCAGGTCAAAGGCGCAGACGCCGAGGACCAGCAAGGTAACGAAACCAAGGTATGCGGTTATCTCAAGGTAGAGTACCGCTTCCGCGATTCCGAGAACAACACTTGGGGTCGCGTGCTTCGTTGGCTCGACCACGATGGTAAAGAACACCACTGGCACCTGTCTGACAAGACTCTCTCTGAAGAGCCTTCAAGAGTGCGTGGCATTCTTGCCGATCAGGGACTGTGGATGGCACCTTGCAATGTCCGTAGTAAAGACCGAGTGATTGAATACATTTCGGTAGCAGAGCCGCGTAGACGTGCTATTTGCACTGATCGTCTAGGTTGGCTTGAGCTAGCCGACGGAACTTCGGTCTTTGTTCTACCGAAAGAGACCATCAGCAAAAACGAGACTCAGAATGTTTTGTATGTCTCGCCCAGTGCGAATGTTCCAGAAATCGAGTCTAAAGGTTCGCTCGAAGCTTGGATCGAACGGGTTGCAAAACCCGCGATGCATTCAAGCAGAGCCGTCCTGTGCATTTGTGCGGTACTGGCCGCTCCGCTGTTGAGATTGACCAACCGCGAAAATGTGGGCTTTCATTTGAGAGGGAATTCCAGCTCTGGTAAGAGTATGGCCCTCATGATTGGTTCAAGCGTTCTTGGCAGTCCCAAGCTTAAAAAGGTTTGGCGTGCGACAAGCAACGGCCTTGAAGGCCAAGCGCTACAGCACAACGACGTGGTCCTGCAACTTGACGAAATTGGTCAGGCCAACGGAAAGGAAGTGGGCAAGTGCATCTACGACCTGATGAACGGGTCTCAGAAGGCACGCGCCAACATCTACGGGCTTGCTCGCAAGGTCAATAAGTGGCGCCTTATCACGCTTTCAAGTGGCGAGGTCGGCCTCCGTGAGCTGGCCTTGGAAAATAAGGTTAAAGTTTACGCAGGTCAAGAAATCAGATTGATCGACATTCCTGCGGATGCGGGATACAAGCTCGGTGTGAACGAATCGCTTCCTGAAGGAATAGAAACGGTTCAGGACTACGCCAAGCAGATTAAGCAGGCGTGCTCTGAATGTTACGGCACGGCCTTTCATGCTTGGATCGAGCATCTGGTGGCACAGCCGCTTGCATTTGAAGAAATCCAGACGGAATTGACCGCCATCGTTGCGAAGCTTGTTCCCGAAAAGAGTTCGGCTCAGGTTAAACGCGTGGCTGAATCGTTCGCGCTACTGGCCTACGCTGGCGAAGAAGCCACGAAGCTTCGGATTACTGGTTGGCCTGAAGGGACTGCCTTCAGTAGCATCGAACGGTGCTTCCGAGGGTGGCTGGCCGATTTCGGGAACTCTGAGTCTCTTGAAGAAGAACAGATTGTTAGCCATGTGCTTAACCTTCTGATCTCGCACAAGGCAAGATTCTCCCCGCTAGAGTCAGTCGGGCAAATCACTCCGCAAAATCGATTGGGATGGTTTGATGACGAAAAAAACGTGTTTTACGTCATCGGGGAAATTTACAACGACGAATTTTGCAACGGAAGACGGAACCGCGAAGTCAGCAAGGTCTTGTTTAAACGCGGAATCTTAGTGCCAGGTAAAGAGCGTCCGTTCTTGGCCTCTAGTGTCGAATACATACCCGAGTTCAAGAAAGGCATTCGCTGCTACAAGCTTCAGCTGCCGAAAGAGCTTGAGAACTGCTAGTTTCGGCTAGTCACTCCAACGGATCCCATGGATTCGGGATCCGTTGGACGTATGGCGCAAAAGACCAAACTTAATCGAAGTCATCTTGTTCTTCGATGAACGCATCTTCAGCGGACTCGTCTTCTAGCTCATCTAGAACCGTTGTGTCCTCAACTTCATTTTTGGCATTCTTCCTAGCCTCTCTGGCCAATCTGAGCCTCTCTTGGATGTCACGCCGACTTAGCACAACAGTTGCTTCAAGAGGTGCGATATTCGCCTTAATGCATGGACGCTCAGCCTTCGCGCTTTTACCGCTTTTGCCTGACGTTATCTGGCAGCAGTTTTTCACCAAGAATTTGCCACCAGGTTGCGGGTGAATGTTGAAATATGTTTTGAGGTATGCAAGGCAAGTGTCTTCTGTTAGTTTCCAAATTTCAGCCTTGGAGAGTGAGTTCGACTGCCGTTTGGCATCAAGATCCTTCAGTAAAGGATCTTTCGGCAGAGCCGACATCGCTAATCGTATGCTCTCGGGTAGGCGCCCCTCATCACCATTTATTGCTCGTTCACTCAGGTACTTGAGCATAGCCACCGCGGCTAGTGCTCTTAGCAAGGAATCTGCCACTTCCGCCTGTTTCGTAGCTTTGATGGCTCTGTACCACATCACGAAGTCAGCTTCCTCAGGGGAAAGCTTGTACAACTCATGCCGCAAAATCCTGTCAATAAGAGCGTATTTTCGAAGTCTGCGGTCAGTCATAGCGATTTCTCCGTTGCAGATAAGCAGTAGTCTGCCCAAGCTTGCATCATTTCCCGTCGACTTTTCATTGCTTTGTTGCGTTCATATGCGCCATCGTAACTATCGTCAGTCTTGTGGTGCAAACATAATTCTGCGGTACGAGCCGAAAAGCGTTTGTCATTCCCGAGTTCATCATCTTGAGCCCAAGTTCTAAAAGACGCTCGCGCGGTGCCATGAGCTGTGATCCGTCTTGGCTTTCTGTTTTTATCGAGTAAGGTGGGATCGACGTAACCAGTTTTTCCTTCAAGCAACCTGTCCGTGCACATCTTATCGAGTACACTCAGCAAAGACCGGTCAGAGAGAACAGAGCGACCAACGGGGGAACAAAAGATATACGGTGATTCGAAATATCTAGGAATGGCTTTCAGCAGGGAAATTGCCTGATCTGAGAGTGGCACGACGTGATCACCATTTGCGGGCATTTTCATTTTTTCTGCGGGAATCGTCCATAATTTTCTGTCCCAATCAATTTCTGCCCACATGGCTTCTCTTGCGTTGGCAGATCTAGAAGCCGTAAGGATTGCAAACTCAAGGCATTTGGCTGAAATACTGGGGCGTTGGTGCAGATCCGCCATAAATTCCGGGATTCTTGCTACTGGGAGCATCGGATGGTTTTGCTTCTTCAGTGGCTTCTTGGGTAGCAGAAGACGTAACACATTTCCATCAATTGGATTTGCTCGATCATAAAGTTGAAGTGCGATAGCCCAAGAGTAGATCATTTTGATGATATGCCTCACTTTTTCAGCAGTCGACGGGTGATCTATGTAAATTGGGCTTAGTGCATTAGCAAAATCTTTTGCTTGAAGATCGTGATAGAAGCGATTGCCGAGGGTAGGGTAGACATATTTCTTTAGCCGGCTTTCAAATCGTTGTGCGTCTTTGGGATTTTTAGCCCATGTATTGATTGCCAGTTGATAGGCATAGTACTGTTCTGCAAGTTCTCGGAAGGTTGTAGTTTTGCTTTTTTTGTCGAGATACTCTGCTTGCTGGCTTAAAAGGGTGCTACGCTTATATTCTTTAGGATCAATGCCTTCGTCTAGGAATCTGCGAAACTGGGCTGCCTTGTTACGAGCCTCTTTGACAGAAATGCTGTTGAGATCTCCAAATTGAAAGTCATGGCGTTTCCCATTTAAGACGTACCTCAACACCCAATAGTGATTAGAAGGTGTCACCCTGAGTAGGAGTCCAGGGACACCCCCGACTCTATGGCACCCGATTCGAGTAATAGATCGTACTTCCTTGTCAGAGAGAATCTTTGTGATTTTTGGCATTTGTCCACCCTGAATGAAATAGACGAAAATTGCCCACCTTCTTGCTCACCCTAAGAATTGAGACTAAGTGCGACGAAGAGAGATTGCAAAAAATAGTAGTTGCTTGAAATTATAGGGAAAAAGAAAAAGTCTCAGACAGCATAAGACTGCCTGAGACTTGTAACTGGTGGAGGTGGCGGGAATTGAACCCGCGTCCGAAGCGATTTTTCCGTCGGATCTACATGCTTAGTTCAACAATTTTGAGTTCTCACCGTCTGTCCTGCCGTTAAACGGGCCTCCAGACGGCCAGCCGCTTGGATCTCGAAGTGCACGTCACGGCTCCGTGCGCTTCCAGTCACAGTGAAATGACGATGCTGCCGGTTTTACCCGACCTGAGCCTGTGACCACTCAGTGCATCGCTCGCGGCATTAAGCGGCGAGAGCGAAACGCTCGTTGTTGGCGTTTATTTTTTTCTAGTTGTTTATCGAGGAGACTAGACCTCGGCATGCACCGTACGGCGTCCTACACCCCGTCGAAACCGGAACACCCCCATAAAGGGAGTGCCATTGTATTCGTTTCCACGGAAAAAGGCCATGAAAAGGCAGGAAAAAATGCGCGAAGTGTGTATGTCTCGGTGCACCGTTTTGTAACACGACCGAGCATTAATGCACCAAATGAGGGCGCAAGGCCGTACAATTTGGTGCGAATATGCCGTGAATTACGTTCTCAGGGGCCGTTTTACTGGAGTGTGAAAACTGGCATAAATTTTGCTTTTGTGTGGTTGGGCGGCGAAAGGGACCGCCAACATCAACAGACAAACCTTTTCCGAATCTAGGAGAAACCAATCATGACCTCGCCCGCAGACGTTCTGCAGATGGTTAAAGATAACGATGTCAAGTTCGTTGACTATCGTTTGACCGACACCCGCGGCAAAGAACAGCACATGTCCGTGCCTGCCCATCAACTTACCGAAGACACTTTCGAAGACGGGCAAGCCTTTGACGGCTCGTCTATGGCCGGGTGGAAAGGCATTGAAGCGAGCGACATGATTCTGATGCCCGATCCCGAAACGGCTCGCATGGATCCGTTCCGTGAACAGAACACTCTCATTTTGACTTGCGACGTTCTTGAGCCTGATACCGGCAAGGGCTATGCGCGCGATCCCCGCTCTCTTGCCCGCCGTGCCGAAAACTACCTCAAGAGCACGGGCATCGGTGACAAAGCTTTCTTCGGTCCCGAACCCGAATTCTTCATTTTTGACGGCGTGACGTTCGCCAACGAACCCCAGAACACCTTCTTCAAGATTTTCTCCGAAGAAGGTCCTTGGGCCAGCAAGATCGAGTACGAAGGCGGCAACCTCGGCCATCGCGCTCCGTTCAAGGGCGGCTATTTCCCTGTTCCGCCGGTTGACACGCTCGCCGACATCCGCGCCGAAATGGTGACGTTGCTCGAACAGCAGGGCGTTCCCTGCGAAGTTCATCATCACGAAGTGGGCGCCGCCGGTCAGTGCGAAATCGGTACACGCTTTTCCACGCTCGTGCAGCGCGCCGACTGGCTGCAGATCATGAAGTACACGATCTGGAACGTGGCAGCTGCCTACGGTAAGACCGCCACCTTCATGCCCAAGCCCATGTTCGGTGACAATGGTTCCGGCATGCACGTGCACCAGTCCATCTGGAAGGAGGATCAGAACCTCTTTGCAGGCAACGGCTACGCCGGTCTTTCCGAATTGGCTCTGTACTACATCGGCGGCATCATCAAGCACGCTCGCGCTTTGAACGCCTTCACCAACCCGACTACCAACTCCTACAAGCGTTTGGTGCCGGGCTACGAAGCACCCGTGAAGCTTGCCTATTCGGCTCGCAACCGTTCGGCTTCTCTGCGCATTCCGCACGTGGCCAGTCCCAAGGCTCGCCGTGTCGAAGTCCGCTTCCCCGATCCGACGGCCAATCCTTATCTCGCTTTCTCGGCGATGCTGATGGCCGGTCTCGACGGCATCCAGAACAAGATTCATCCGGGCGAACCCGCCGACAAGAATCTGTACGACCTGCCGCCGGAAGAAAATGCCAAGATCCCGACGGTCTGCTCCGAACTGAGCCAGGCTCTCGAATATCTTGACAAGGATCGTGAGTTCCTGACCCGCGGCGGCGTCTTCAGCGACGATTTGATCGACGCCTACCTGAATCTCAAGGCCCAGGAAGTCGATCGCTATCGTTGCGCCGTGCATCCGCTCGAATACGAGTTGTATTTCGCGAGCTGATGCCTTAAACACCGGATGCCGACGGAGAGCAGGAGCTTTGGTCGGCATCGGTGAGGTTTGTCTGTACGGCATCCCGAGGCAAATTCATATCGGGATGTCCGTGCGACGGTTTCTTTTCCTTTTGAAGAGACGAGCATCAGCAGGAGTCGCCAAATATGAGCCGAGGCAGCAGCAGTTTTTACGCCCGGCTTCAAGCTGCGGCGGATTTGTTATCCACGGGTGTCGTGGTGCTCGATCGTTACGCACGCGTGTTGTGGTGCAATACGGCTGCCGAAATGCTGATCGGTTGCTCGAGACGAAATCTCAAAGGTACGGACATCGGGCTTTTGATCACCCATGTGCGCGAATGGGCCGAACGCTTTTCCGACAAAGACAAAAAGCTTGTTCCCTATACAGCCGTTACCGAGCTACGCCGGCCTTTGGCTGAACCCGAACCTGTACAAATCATGCTCTCGAGCATTGCCGAGAGCGAAAGCAGCGTACTGCTTGAAATTGTGCCCGTACAAAAGGCGATGGACTGTGTTCGCCAGGAACAGGAAGCTGGCATGGGGGAGGTTACGCGTTCGCTCCTGCGCAATCTGGCCCACGAAGTGAAAAATCCGCTCGGCGGCATTCGAGGCGCCGCGCAGCTTCTGGAAGCCGAGCTCGACAATCGTGAGCAACGCGAATATACCGAAGTCATTATTTCCGAAGCCGATAGACTGCAGGGGCTGGTTGATCGACTGTTGCAACCCTATCGCCGAGAGTCTCATCTGGCTGAAGTCAATCTGCACGAAGTGCTCGAACGCGTGCGTAATCTGGTGAGCGCTGAATTCGGGTCGGGACTTTCCGTGCTTCGCGATTACGACGTCTCTGTGCCTCCCATTCTGGGTGATCGCGAGCAGCTCATTCAAGTCTTTCTCAATCTCATGCGCAATGCGGCCGAGGCCGGAAAGTCCTTGATTGCCGAAGGCCGTGCGGAACTCACTATCAAGACGCGTATTGCTCGCCAATGCACGATTCAGCGCAAGCGATATCGGCTTGCCGTCAATGTGCATGTGATCGACAATGGCCCGGGCATTGATAAGCGTATTCGCGAAAAGATTTTCTATCCGCTGGTCACGGGACACGACGGCGGCACGGGCTTGGGGCTTTCCATTGTGCAGACATATGTGGAGCGGCACGGCGGAGCGATTGAAGTCGACAGTCGGCCCGGCTGCACGGACTTCAGTCTGCTTTTCCCGTTGGGCGAACCGATCAATTAACTGGACAAAAAGAAGAAAGATGCGACAGATTTGGGTTGTTGACGATGATCGTTCGATTCGCTGGGTGCTGGAAAAGGCGCTCACGCGTGCTCAGATGCCGTTTCGCCTGTTCGAATCGGCTGCCGATGTGGTCAAAGCCTTTGAGCGTGACACGCCGTCGGTGCTGCTGAGTGATATTCGCATGCACGATATGAGCGGGCTCGACCTTTTGGCGTTCGTCAAGAACAAGTATCCCGGACTGCCCGTCATCATCATGACGGCCTTCAGCGATTTGGACAGCGCAGTGAGTGCCTTTCAGGGCGGTGCCTACGAGTATCTCGCCAAGCCTTTTGACATCAACAGTGCGATTGATCTGCTGCGCCGTGCACGTGAAGAAAGCGCCGTGGCCGAAAGCACGGACGCAAGCGAACTTGACGAAAAGGGTGAAGTACGTCGCACGGAAATCATCGGTCAGTCGCGAGCCATGCAGGAGGTGTTTCGTGCGATCGGTCGTTTGTCGCACAGCCACGTTACGGTGCTTCTGACCGGAGAATCGGGTACCGGCAAGGAAGTGGTGGCACGAGCCCTGCATCAGCACAGTCTGCGCAGTCGAGCGCCTTTTGTGGCGATCAACACGGCGGCCATTCCCCGAGAGTTGCTTGAAAGCGAACTTTTCGGCCACGAGCGCGGTGCGTTTACGGGCGCAAATCAGCTGCAATACGGTCGTTTCGAACAAGCCAAGGGCGGCACTCTTTTCCTGGACGAAATCGGCGACATGCCCGCCGATCTGCAGACGCGTCTTTTGCGCGTTTTAAGCGACGGTTATTTCTATCGAGTGGGAGGCACGCAGTCAATCAAAGCCGACGTGCGCGTGATTGCCGCAACGAATCAAAATTTGGAAGAGCGCGTGCGACAGGGACTTTTCAGAGAAGACCTCTACCATCGCCTCAACGTGATTCATTTGCAGCTGCCGCCGTTGCGCGAGCGAACCGAAGACATTGAGGCACTCGCCGATCACTTTTTGAGTGCCGCGGCATCCAATCTGAAGACCGAGCGCAAGCGTCTGACTCCCGAAGCGTTGCAAGTGATTCGACGGTTTCCGTTCCCTGGCAATGTCCGTCAGTTGGAAAATCTTTGCAATTGGCTCACCGTGATGGCGCCTTCGCAGTGGATTCGGCCGGATGATCTGCCGTTTGAATTCAAGACGGGAAACGGACAGACATCGGGCGAGACGGCCTCCGATGTCATGGCGACGGGTGCAGGAGGCTGGACGGATCAGTTGGCTGAGGTGGTGAGAGAGCTACTAAACCGCGGAACGCCGAAAACGATGGAAGAGCTCAACCGCGTGTTTGAAACGACGGTTTACAAGACAGCACTGGCGTTTACGCACGGCAAGAAGATTGAAGCGGCTCAGAAGCTTGGCGTGGGCAGAAACACGCTCACGCGCAAGCTTCAGGAACTCGGTCTGCACTGAAAAATCAGTGAGACTTTTTCGTGATGATGTCGATGCAGCACATCACGAAGGCCGAAAGCACGAATGTCAGGTGCAGGACGACATACCAAAGGAGCTTATCGTTGGCGATCGACTGAATGTCCATGAAGATGCGCAGCAGGTGGATCGAAGAAATGGCAACGATGCTTGCCGCCACCTTGTTTTTGAGAGAGCCCGCGTCCATCTTTCCGAGCCAGCCCAACTTTTCGTCTTTGCCGTCGTCAAGGTCCATGCGCGAGACGAAGTTTTCGTAGGACGAGTACATCACCATGACGATTAGGCCGCCCACCAGTCCCATGTCAATCAAGGACAGCAGAGAGAGGATCAAATCGCCTTCGCTGAGAGACAGAACGTGCGGCAGGACATGAAAGATTTCCTGAAAAAATTTGATTGCCAGAGCAATAAGCGCCAGCGATAGTCCCAAAAAGACGGGGGCTAGAAACCATCGAGCGGCGTAGAAAGTACGTTCAAACATGCGTTCCATTTCTAAAGAATGTTTTGCGTTGCGGTTGATTGGGGAAAAAGCGTCGCCAGAACAAAGGGCGCAAAGAAAAGTTCCGGCATTTTGACAGGAAAAACTTGGCTCAGGCTGAGATCTCAATCGAAAATGCAACAAATCGTTCGGAAAGCGAAGAGATCGAAATGGAGATTTTGGTAGGATTTCGTGCCGCTGGGCAGTTGCTATTCCTATTTTGTAGCAACTTTTATTTGAGTTTTTTGTTTTTCTTCTGACGCTTGTCATGCCCAGATCATTGCATTTAAGTGAATTTGAACGAGATTTCGCTGAACTTGGCGCCAAACCCACGCATATCCGGCGCCTGTGGCGTGCATGGCTCGGCTTGGCATCCTGGCAGTCGCAGGGACATGCCAGCTATCCGAAGGCGCTGCAGGAAAAGTTGCCGGAGATCCAAAGTCAACTCGAGTCGTTGGCTCGGTTTAACGTTAAGGAGAGCCGGCAGGCTGAAAGCAGCAAGCTTCTGGTGATGTTGCCCGACGGCGCGTGCGTGGAAGCGGTTCTTTTGCCGCGACAGGCGCTTTGCATCTCCACGCAGGTGGGCTGTGCCGTGGGGTGCGCTTTCTGTATGACCGGCAAGGGTGGGCTTGAACGTCAGCTTTCAAGCGCAGAAATCGCAGCTCAGTACGTGGCGGCCACTCGCATAAAGCCTGACATTAAAAAAGTGGTCCTGATGGGAATGGGCGAGCCTTCCCACAATTTGGCTGCAGTTAAGGAAGCAGTGGAGTTCATTGGCGACGTAGCGGGGCTGGCGCACAAGCAGATTGTGGTGTCCACCGTAGGCGACGAGCGTCTTTTCGATGCGCTGTCCACTTGGTCGGTAAAGCCCGCTTTGGCTTTGTCGCTTCACACGACCGATTTCGAGAAACGGCAAAAGCTTTTGAAAAACGCTCCTGCTCTGACGCCCGAATATCTGCTGCAGCGTACGTTGGACTACGCCGAACAGACCAAGTATCCGGCGCAGATCGAGTGGACGCTGCTGGCTGGCATCAACGACACTTTCCAAGAGGTCGAGCGACTGGCCGAACTTGTGGCCGGACGCTATGCAATGGTCAATTTCATTGCCGTCAATCCGACGGAAGGAAGCGACTTCAAGCGTCCCTCGCAGGATCACATTGAAGATCTCATCACTGTCTTGCGGCGCAAGGGTATCGTGGCAACGCTTCGTGACAGCGCGGCGCAGGATATAGAAGGGGGATGCGGGCAGTTGCGAGCCCGCCATCTGAGTGCTGCCCGCAAAGCGCCAATTTCGCTCGAAAAGCTGGACCGCTAAAGACGGTGACGAGTTCCGGCGGAGGCCCAGTCGACGTCGTCAAAGCAACATGCGAGCTGCGCGGCGGCCTTAAAGCCCGTGCAGTGGCACGGACGCCAATGTTCGACTTTGTACTGTGTCAGTTCCTGCATCCACAGGGGATAGTCGGCCGGCGCGACGCCGCTCAGATGCGTGCCGCCGAGCACAGTGTGGAAGTGATCGATGTCGAAGGTGCGGCTTGCGTAGCGCAGGATGTTGGGAAGACCGGCATGCGCGCAGCCCAAAAGCACGGAGGCGCCGTTTTCTGTTTGCACCAAGAGCGAAACATCATCGGCAAACGTATCGGGAACGATTTCACCGGCATCGGTGCGTTCAAACATATGATGAGTGCACACCCATCGGGGGTCGCGTGCTGAGGCGGGGACGGTAAACGCAATGACGCCGGGCACGATTTCAACGAACGGATCAATCGGCGAAAAGGCAAGACCTGTGAGCATTGAACCGCCGCCTGAAGCCCGTTTGGCATCTGCGTCGCCGAGTCGTTCGCGTCCAATGCCGGGAGCGGCCCACACACGAACGTCCGGTGCCATTCGCAGCACGTCCATGACGCCGGAAGTGTGGTCAAAATGACCGTGCGAGAGCACCAGGTCGGTGATGCGCTTGGCTTCCAGTCCCAGTGCTGTCAAATTGTGCTGCAGCGTGTGCTGAATGCCGCCCGTATCAAGCAAAACGACGACGTCTTCGGTTTGCAGCCACGCGCTGTAGCCCCATTCGGCAAGCAGGCTTTGCGAACTCGTTTGATTTTCCACGACGACGGTAAGCTGCATACGACTTCTCCGAGATGCGCTTGTTGTGATACTGCCGAGTTTAGGCCGCGTACAAGAAAAAAGCTTTCGAAGCGGTGAGGCATCGAAATCTTTTGGCGTCAATTGTTGGCGTTGTCGTCCACGGGATCGAAGGTGATCTGCATGGAACGCGGTACGGTAGCCGTTTGATCCTTCGGACGCGGGAACGGATTGCAGCGACGGATTGCCGTTTCAACCGCGTGGTCGTATGCCGGCAGTCCCGAGCTCTTGAGCTGCACCGGGTTGCCGGCTTGTTCGCCATTGGGCAGCAGATTGACGCGATAGACGGCCTGATGTTGGCCGCGCTCAATGCCTGGAGGCACTGAATAGAAGATGCGCGGGCGAATGCAGTCAATGACGCTTGCCGCGTACTCTGCCGAAGCCGTACCGGTAACGTTACGCACGCGCGTTCCGGGTGTACCGGTGGTTTTGCCCACTTGACCGGACTGCACTTGCGGCGCACCCGTGATGCGGGCCAGCTCCGCACGCCGCATTTCATCGGCAATGCGCTTCTGTTCGGCACGCTCACGGCGAATGCGTTCTTTACGTTCGGCTTCCTTGCGTTTTTTCTCTTCTTCGAGGCGCTTTTCCTCAGCCAGACGCGCTTCCTCTGCCTTTCGGGCTTCTTCGGCTTTGCGTGCTTCTTCAGCCTTGCGAGCCTCTTCGGCTTTCCGGGCTTCCTCAGCCTTGCGTTCCTCTTCCAGGCGTCGTTCTTCTTCCAAGCGCTTCTGTTCTTCTGCCAGCCGCTTTTCTTCCTCAAGGCGTTTGCGTTCTTCCTCGAGTCTTTGTCGCTCTTCTGCCAAACGCTTTTCTTCTGCTAAGCGGCGTTCTTCCGCCAGACGAATCTCCTCGGCGCGGCGAGCTTCTTCCGCGGCTCGCTCCTCTTCAAGCCGTTTTTGCTCGGCTATTCGCTCCTGTTCCAGACGCTCCTGTTCGAGGCGCTGTTGTTCCAGACGCTCCTCTTCAAGCCGCTTTTGTTCAGCCAGTCGCTCTTGTTCGAGGCGTTCCTGCTCCAGGCGCTGTTGCTCCAGCTTCTCCTGCTCGAGTTTTTCTTGAGCCAGACGTTCCTCTTCCAGACGTTTAGCTTCCTCCTCCTGAGGATCGGGTTGAGGAGCGGCTTCGGTGTCTTTCGGCAACGGTTTGTCGGGCGTTTCGGGTGCTTTGCCCGCAACGCTTTCGCCGGAGGCGTCTTCAGGTGCCCAGAGTTCGGCGTAGAACGACTCGGGTTCGGTTCGCCACTGAAAAACGGTAAATAGCCCCACAAACAAAAGCGCGTGCACCCCGACGGCCGCTACCAGGCCGGCCGGGAGGTCAAAGGGCTTCTGGTTGCCGGGACGAACCGGGCCTCGGTTCTCGCTCTCGCTCATTGACGGCCACCCTCAATCTGAAGGGCCAGGCCGACGCGCTCGACATTGGCTCCCTGAAGAGCTTTCATGACGTCAATGACCTGTTCGTAGCGCACATCGCGGTCAGCGGCGATCACCACCGGGGTGTTAAGACCAGCCTGCGCGGTCTTGACGTTGTTGACAAGCTGCGGCATGTCGACCGGGTGCAGACCGGACTTGGTCTTGATCGACAGACGGCTGTCGGCGTGCACGACCACTTGGATGTTTTCCGTGGGGGCCTTGCCGGCCTTCTTCACGGACGGCAGATTGACCACGGACGGATTCACGAAGGGCGCGGCCACCATCAGAATCACAACGAGCACCAGCATGACGTCAATGTAGGGAACGACGTTCATGTCGCTCATCAGGCGACGCTTTCCTCGGCTGGATTGGTTACGCAAAGCCATAGCGACTCTCCTTGTCAAAGAGTGCTTCTTAGCGCTGGTGCGCGAGGATGTTCAGGAACTCTTCGCTGAAGCTGTCAAAGCGGTTGCTCAGGCGCTCAATGCGGTTGGCAAAGAGGTTGTAGGCAGCCGTTGCCGGAATGGCGGCAAAAAGGCCCACGGCGGTGGCAACGAGTGCTTCGGCAATGCCGGGAGCAACGACGGCCAGAGACACGTTTTCAAGGCTTGACAGACCAGTGAAAGCATCCATGATGCCCCAGACGGTGCCGAACAGACCGATATAGGGAGAAACGGAGCCGATCGAAGCGAGCATCGGAAGTCCGCGCTCGAGTGCATCCATTTCACGCTGAAAAGTGGCGTTCATACTGCGGCGTACGCCCGACAAAACATCATCGGCGGGGCGATCGGGCATCTTCAGAAATTCGTTCATGCCGGCCACGAACATGCGTTCCTGAGCGCCGATGCGCTCCGGGCGCGTGCTTGCCGTCTCGTAGAGCTTGGCAAGATCAAGGCCCGACCAGAAACGCTTTTCGAAGTCGTCGGTTTGACGGCGGCTTCGGGAGAGCACGAGCATTTTGGAAAAGATCGTGGCCCAGCTCGAAAGCGAGGCGATCAGAAGAATTCCCATGACGCACTTCACAACGATGGAAGCGTTCATGACGAGCGTGATGATGGAAAGATCGGCGGAAGTCATGTTCGGATAGTCTTAATTCGCAAAAACGGTCAATCAGATCGAATCGTCGGGGGCGTAGGGCTTCAAAGCGGCCAGAATGCGCGGATCGGCCTGCGTGGGGACGCCAAGCTTCATATCAACGGAAGCGCAGCGCACCTGGGCCGTGCAGATGGTTTCTTCACCGCGCACGATGGTCTGCTCGAAAATCACGGAAGCGCGGCGCAAAAGCTTGATGCGGGTCTTCACGGTGAGTGCATCGTCAAGCACGGCCGGACGCACGAACTTCATCTCGATGGTGCTCACCACAATGACGGGAGCGCCTTCGAGGTGCATCTTGCGTTGCTCGAGACCGAGCGTGCGCAAAAATTCCGTGCGTGCGCGCTCCATGTAACGCAAATAATTGGCGTGGTACACGATGCCGCCCGCGTCGGTGTCTTCCCAGTAGATGCGAACAGGAAAAGAAAAGATTTTTTCAGTCATATAACAAAGCGTCCGCGCTCGGCTCGGTGCGGACGCCGAAAATCGGTCAGAATTAGGCATTGCGCCTCCGGGCAAAAGCCCTGTTTCGGGCGGGCGCAATCATCGAGTCGAAAGTATATTGGATTGCAATCGTGCGCGAAAGACGGATTGCCTTTTTTGAGAAGGACTTAAGTGTTTCTTTCTGTTGAAAAATTCACGCCGCTATTACGGCCGATTTTGTGCGCTGCAACACTCCTTGCGGCGGCATTGTTCTCGGGCTGTACGGATCCTGTCAACGCGCCTCGGGCGCTTTCGGACTATGCATCCAACACGCTTTTTACCTCCTTTTCGGGACGCAGCCCCAAAACGCTTGATCCGCAGGTGTCTTACTCAAGCGACGAGACGATATACACCTACGGCGTCTACGAACCGCTTTACGGCTACGAATACTTAAAGCGCCCCTATACGCTGATGCCGTTGACGGCCGAAAAAGTTGTCAAGCCCGTGTATCTTGATGCGGATAAAAAAGTCCTGTCCGGAGAGGCCGACAGCAAGGACATTGCGTACTCCGTCTACACGATTCCAATCCGAAAAGGCATTCAATTTGCCCCGCATCCGGCGTTTGCCAAGGATGAAAAGGGCGAACCTCTTTGCCTGACGCTCAATCCCGAACGCGCCAAGGAGCTCTCCAGCCCCCTGGAGCTGACCGAGCGCGGCACGCGAGAGCTTACTGCGCATGACTATGTTTACGGCATCAAGCGCATTGCGTCGCCTGCCGTCGTCAGTCCCGCTTTCGGTATTCTGCGGGCCTATATCGTCGGTTTCGACGAACTCAGTGAGGCGATCGGCAAGGCATGGAAAAAGGCCAGAGAGGCAGGAGATTCCGCCTCGCGCATTGATCTCACGAAGTTTGACTGCGAAGGACTCAAGGCGCTCGACGAGCACACGCTGCAGATCACCATTCGCGGCAAATACCCGCAGTTCGACAATTGGATGGCAATGGCCTTCTTTGCGCCGATGCCTTGGGAGGCCGAGGCGTTTTACGCCAATCCCGGTTTTGCAGAAAACAATATCTCCCTGGACACCTGGCCGGTGGGAACGGGCCCATACATGCTCACCGTGTCGCGGCAAAACCGAGAGCATGTGCTCGAGCGCAATCCCAACTATCGCGGACTGATCTATCCGTGTGAAGGTTCCGAAGAAGACCGCCGAAACGGCTTTTTGGCCGACTGCGGCAAAAAGACACCTTTCGTGGACCGAATTGTTCTGACGATGGAAAAGGAGGCGGTGCCGACCACGTCGAAATTCCTGCAGGGCTATTACGACAGCCCTCAGATCACGCGTCTTGACGTGGGGCAGGGCTACATTGTGGCGATGGGGGACGATCCCGACAAGGAAAAGCTCTACAAGGAAAAGCGTCTGCAGTTTCCGACCGCTGTCGAAGCCAACCTTTGGTACATCGGCTTTAATTGGCTTGATCCTGTGGTCGGCGCCGGCAAGACGCCGCAAGAAGCGCGCCGCAACAAGTTGCTGCGCCAGGCGATTTCCATTGCGCTCGATTGGGAAGAACAGATAGCGATTTTTGAAAAAGGACAGGGGCAGACTGCTCACGGTCCGCTGCCTCCGGGGCTTTTCGGATGGCGTGACGACGGACCTTCGGCCTTCAATCCCGTCGTTTACAAAAAGGACGGCGACGGGCGCGTCAAGCGCCGCTCGATAGAAGAGGCGAAAAAGCTCATGGCCGAAGCTGGCTATCCGGACGGACGGGATGCCCAAACAGGACGCCCATTGGTGTTGAATTTCGATTGGCAGGGAACGAGTGCCGGCTCCAAGTCGTTTTTGGACTGGACGGCGCGGCAGTTTGCCAAGATCGGTATCCAGCTTGAAATTCGAGCCACCGACTACAACCGTTTCCAGGATAAGATGGCCAAGGGATCGGCGCAGATTTACTACTGGGGGTGGCTGGCGGACTATCCGGACGCTGAAAACTTCTTCACGCTTTTGTACGGTCCCAACAGCAAAGCCGTCAACGGCGCGGGAGAAAACGCAAGCAACTATCAAAACGCACGGTTTGACGCATTGTTTGAATCGCTTCGCAATCTTGAAAACGGTCCGCGCAAGGCCGATGTGATTGACGAAATGATCCGTATCGTGCAGGAGGATGCCCCCTGGAGTTTCGGCTACTTTCCCACTTCGGCAGCAGCGCTTCATCATTGGGTGAAAAACGCCAAACCCACTCAAATGATTCGCAACAATGTGCAGTACATCCGCATCGACAGTAAGGAGCGTATGGCGCAGATTCAAGCGTGGAATTCGCCCGTTGTCTGGCCTGTAATTCTGATTCTGGTGGCCATTTTGGCGCTTGTTTGGTTTGTGCGGCGACATCTGATCAAACGCAGTCTGCAGCGCGGAATTCATAGGGAGGATCGTGCATGATCGGCTACATCCTTCGACGCATCGCCTACGGCTTTTTGATTTTGCTTGGCGTCAACGCGCTCACTTTCGCTCTCTTTTTTGCCGTCAACACGCCCGACGACATGGCGCGTTTGGCCATCGGCGGGCGATACGTCACGTCCGAAGCGATCGAAAACTGGAAGACGGCGCACGGCTACGATTTGCCGCTTGTCTATAACGATGAGGCGCAGGGCATCGAAAAGATTACCAAGACCGTTTTTTACACGCGATCGGCTCCGCTTTTGACGGGCGATCTGGGACTGTCGGATGCCGGTCGAAGCATCAATCGGGAAATTGCCGAACGCGTAGGCCCGTCGCTGGCACTTGCCGTACCCACATTTGTGCTGGGCGTTTTCGTGATGCTCGTCTTCTCCCTTATGGTGGTGCTGGTGCGACGTACCAAACTTGAGTGGGCGGCGGTGGCCTTTGCGGTCACGGTGATGAGCGTTTCGAGCCTTTTTTACATCATTCTCGGACAGTGGCTTTTTGCCAAAACGCTCAGGCTTGTGCCCGTTTCTGGTTTTATGGACGGCTGGCGCATGGCGGTCTTTTTGATTCTTCCGGTGGCTATCGGCATCTTCTCGCGACTGGGCAGCGACACTTTGCTGTATCGCGCCATGTTCCTTGAGGAAGTTGGCAAAGATTACGTCAGAACAGCCCGCGCCAAGGGGGCGTCGCACGCCCGCGTCATGTTCGTGCATGTGCTCAGAAACGCTATGCTGCCGATTTTGACGAGTACCGTGGCAGTGTTTCCGATGCTTTTCATGGGAAGCCTCATCATGGAGAGCTTTTTCGGCATTCCGGGGCTGGGCTCATACACGATCGATGCCATCAACGCGCAGGACTTTTCCATTGTCCGCGCCATGGTTTTTTTGGGTACCGCGGCTTATGTGCTGGGGCTGCTGTTGACGGACATTGCCTACACGATTGCCGATCCGCGCATTCGGTTGAAATAAGACATGTTTGACGTGAAGTTTGTTTTTCTCTGGACGGACGCCGTGTTGTGGCTCTTGGTGCTGGGCCTCATCGGCTACGTTGTTTACGTGCTGCGAACAGAGGAGCTTGCTCGCAAGTGGCGCAAGGTTCTCAACAATAAAACCGCGGTGGCGGCCGCGGCAGTTCTTTCGGTTTTCTTTGCGGCGGCCTTAGCCGATAGTGTGCACTATCGCCGTGCTCTGCCCGCAGCCGACGGTGCAGCCGTTGCCGCTTGGGACACCAAAACCGTGTCGCTTTTGGACGCATTGGTGGGTGAAAAGATCGCCGGGCGCGAAAGAAGCTACTCGGCTCCGTTTTCTCTTTACGACTTTGATAAGACGACCGTGGTGACCGAAGAGGGGCCCAAGCGCGTACACGCCAAACTCAAGGGAGCGGGGGCAGGCGTCAATGAAGACAAGCCGTTGCAGTCGCTTTTTCGAAAGATTGAGATGGGAGTGATGACCGGAGCCGTCGGGGTCTTGACAACATGGCTTCTGATCGGTGCGGTTGCCGCCTGTGTGCGACGGGAAGGCTTTGGGCGGGCGATGATTGCCGTGACGGCACGAAGCAATCCGTGGAGGCCGGCCATTTTGGTTTGGCTGCTGGCTATTTTCCTGGGCTGCGTTTTGGTGTTCGTCTGGCCCGTTTGGCATCCGTTCGGAACGGATGCCACGGGCAACGACGTGCTGTACAGTGCGGTAAAGAGCATCCGCACGGCCTTTGCAATCGGGTTGCTGGCGACTTTTTCTACGCTTCCCTTTGCCGTGACGTTGGGCATTGCTGCCGGCTACTTCAAGGGCAAGGTTGATGATGTGATTCAGTACGTCTACACGACTATATCTTCCATTCCGTCGGTACTTTTGATTGCGGCTTCCGTACTGATGATTCAGGTTTTCATCGACAAGTATCCAGAGATGTACGCCACGGGTCTTGAACGTGCCGACGTGAGACTCTTTTTGCTTGCGGTGATTATCGGGCTTACCAGTTGGGCGGGGTTGGCAAGACTGTTGCGGGCCGAAACGATGAAAGTGAGCGCCATGGATTTCGTGACGGCTGCCAAGGCCTTCGGCGTGTCGTCAACGCGCATCATGGCTAGACACGTTTTTCCCAACGTCGCACACATCGTCCTCATTGTCGCCGTACTCGACTTCTCGGGCATTGTTCTGTACGAAGCCGTGCTCAGCTATGTGGGCGTGGGTGTGGATCCGGTGACCGATTCGTTCGGTTCGATGATCAATGCGGCAGCTTCCGAAATGAGCCGCTCGCCTGTGATTTGGTGGAATCTGGCGGCAAGTTTTGTCTTTATGGTGACGCTGGTGCTTTCGGCAAACTTGTTTGCTTCCGGCGTGCGCGATGCGTTTGATCCGCGAAACGCAGGCGGCAAAGCGTAAGGAACGGCGATGGCAGAAATTCTCAACGTCAAGAATCTGAGCGTACGGATCGGAGGCCAAACTTCTCTGACGGCCGTTGACGACGTGTCGTTTTCGATCCGCTCGGGGGAATGCTTTGCGCTTGTGGGCGAATCGGGCTGCGGCAAGTCGCTTACGGCGCTTTCCCTGATGCGTCTTCTACCCGACGGCTTATATATCGATCGCGGCGAGGTGCGCCTCAACGGAACGGATTTGCTGGAACTCACCGAGCGCGAGATGCAGGCCGTAAGAGGCGATCGCATCGCGATGATTTTTCAAGAGCCCGCCACGAGCCTCAATCCCGTGATGACGGTGGGTGAGCAGATCGTTGAAGCGGTTCGACTGCATGAGCGCGTCAG